>Ga0302267_10000006_pt1 | contig 273646 bp, 197 predicted proteins | sample III_Bog_E1_3_FD_194555 | JGI IMG/M metagenome (GOLD analysis project Ga0302267, IMG submission 194555) | Peat permafrost microbial communities from Stordalen Mire near Abisko, Sweden - III_Bog_E1_3 | ecosystem: Environmental > Terrestrial > Soil > Wetlands > Peat | place: Sweden: Abisko... | reverse complement strand
ACAGCACGGCCACGCCCATCGCGACGACGACCATGGCCACAGCGCGAACCATCTGCAACTGTGGCCCAAAGCCGATCAGCGAATTCCAAAGCATATAGCCCACCACGCGCTGGATGGCGATGAAGACAAGAAACAATCCCAGAAGATAGGTCGTCAGATTGAAGGGAACGCGATGGCGCAGGTGGTGTGCCAGTCGGACGACGAGGAGACACGCTCCCAGACAGCTCAGCCAAGCCAAACCATCGGCAATCATCGAGAAGACAAGCGCGTGATGCATCTGCTCCCATGATCTCTGCCCGGTGCGCTCCATCGACTGAATCACCGTGACAGGATTCGGCTCCGTCAGAAGGATCAGAGCCGTGGGCGCGAAGACGGCGAGGGAGAGGATCAGCTTGATTCGCGAGGACATTGATAGCTTGTCGGACATCGCTCAATCTCCAATGGTCCCCGAGATTAACGGGGCATCTCAGAAACCAAGCTGCAACGGTTTCTGGGGTGCCCTCTAACATACCCGTTTTCCATAGGTATGGCCAGAAAAATCATGCACTCAGAATTACGGAAGATTCGCCTCGAAGGCTGCAAAGCGCCGCTCCAGCTCCCACTGCTGGCTGGCCCTCTCGCTCGATTGCAGCAGAGCCGCACAGCTTGCCGTCGGCTTCGCCGCTCCCGCAGCCTGCCCCGTGCAGGCCGGTTTCACTCGCGTGAACTCGTCGGGCCGCGCCCACAGGCTCTCTCCGGGCAGGAAACTGTGCTCCAGCGAGGCTCGCGCCATCGCCTTCAGGTCGAGATAGCCTAGCCCGTACTCCATCGCCGCGCGAACGTACTCGTGCGTCAGGTCGATGCGCGAGACTCCCTCGTCGTCGGTCGCAAGAGCCAGCGGAACGTGCGCCGCGCGATACTCTGGCAGTGGATGGTGCGGCGGCACAACGCCCAGAATCGCGTCATTCGAGGTCAGATTCATCTCGACCATCACATGCTTCGCGGCCATCTCGCCCAACAGACCGCGCGCGTCGTTCTCGTACATCACGTCGACTCCGTGACCAATCCGCTCGGCGTGGCCCAGCTCGACCGCCTCGCGAATGTGAAAGCGCAGCCCGTCGGGAGGCACAAGCCCCGGAGCCAACTCCCCTGCATGCAATGAGATGTGGACCTTCGGATAGACGCTGTGCAGATAGTCCAGCATGCGCATCTGGCGGTTGTACTCGCTCATCGACAGGTTCGCATCCTCCGGCTGCACAAAGTTCAAACCCACGACATTGCCGTCCGCGCTGGCCACTTCAAAGGCCAGCAACGTCTGCGCAAAGACCTGCTGCGGAGGAAAGGCGCGCAGTACCTGATAGAGAAATCGAATCTTCACTGCACAGGCTGGCGCAGCGTTCGCCTCGCCACAGCGCTCGATGCGCTTGCGCTCGGCCAGTGCCTGGTCGAACTCTCTGGCGTCCAGCGCCGCCTCGTCGTGCAGCCCACCCGCCAGCAGCTTCGTCCGCAGCGCGGCAAGCTCCGCCCAACTCGTCCCGGTCGCATCGCCCGCAAAGTCCAGCGCAGAGCTTTCAGCAGAGTTTTTATCACGCGAAGCGTCCAATACCCCACGAAGTGATGGCCAGCCCAGCGAGTTCCACAGCGGAGCCAACTCGAAGAAGCTGGGAGTCTGCATCACTTCGAGGTACTGCTCGTTCTGTGCGTCGGCGCGCGTGGCCACCTCGTCCAGCCACTCTCCCGCATGCGACTTGTCCAGCCCGGCGAAGCGGTCGAAGGTGGCAAAGAACTGGTCGTGCCCGCTCACCCCCGCCGACGCCACAAAGCCGCGCATCGAGAAGGCGTCCACCAGCGCGTCGTACAGCCGTTGATTCTGGAAGACGCTGGCCGCAGTCACGTCGCCATCGGGACAGATCGGCCCGGCATTGCTCAGCCCCGTGTTTTTGGCAAAGCTCAGAGCCTTCGGATTGACGCAGAGTTTATCCACCACCGCATTGCGCAGAAACGTCTCCGCATAGACCGCGCCGGACAGATGCATGTGCAGGTCGCCGCCCTTGGGCATCCGCGCCATAAACTCCTGTAGAGTCAGCGCATTGGCCTTTGCTCCCCGCGCCGCGTCAAAGGCCCGCGCAGCCCTCTGTTCACTGGCCGTCGCCGCTGGCTTTGCGCCGACAACTCCCTGCGCAAAGGCCGCCGGAAGCAGCAGCAAAGTCAGAGCTGGCAGCAACACCCTCTGCGCACAAAGCGAACGCGCAGAGCAGAAACATATTCCACCCAGACGTTCAACCGCTCGGGAAAGCTGGTTCATCAGGTCTCACCTCTTCTGTGCAATTCCAGCGCTTTTACCAATGACGTAGAGTATTGCAGCGTGAAGGAAGACGCAGATCCTTCGACTCGCGCATTGCGCTCGCTCAGGATGACAGTTCCTATTGCTCTACCGCAATCGTGAAAACTCTAGAATCTGTATTCGTCTTTGCCTGATCCGTGCTTCTATCCGCGTCATCCGTGTTAAGCCTCTTCTCCCACGGCAAACTCCTGATGCCAGAAGCTGTCCATCTACAGGCGATTGGCGATGGCGTAGCCGAAGAGTGCCAGAACCAGACATGCCGCAGCAAAGGTGTACTTCTGGCGACGCAGGTAGCGAACGCGTCCGGCGGTCATGCGCGGAACCAGCGGAACCCCCAACGCCAGCCCACTGAGAAATCCTCCCATGTGCGCCGAGTTGTCGATGCGGATTCCAACGTTGACCACAATCGTACTCAGTCCAATCACCAGATTGATGGCGGCGAACTTGATCACGCTGCTGCGCAGTCGCCGCAACTCCTCCCACGGAAAGGGCAGAGCGCGATTACTCAGCAACACAATCAGGATTCCCGCGATGCCAAAGACCGCTCCCGAAGCTCCCGCGCCCGGAATGAACAGGTAGTTGGGATTGTTGCTCCACAGGCTGTAGTAGATGTTGGTGGCCATGCTGAGCAGGTTTCCCGCAATGCCGGTCAGCATGTACACCGCGACCATACCGTAAGGCCCCAGCAGAGGCTCGCCCAGCAGCCCCAGGTTCCACAGGCACCACATGTTGGTTGCCAGATGCAGCAGGCCGACATGGACGAACGTGGCCGTCAGCAGGCGATACCACTGACCATGCAGCACCAGCCAAGTGACGTTGGCGCCATAGTGAATCAGGTTGTCCTCGGTGGGCATTCTGGGATCGACTCCGTGCGTCACCATCCACAGATAGACAACGATGTTGATGGTCAGCAGTAGATAGGTTCCCGGAGCGGAGCGCGGATCCCAAACGCTGTACTCGCGGCGGCGACGCGCCTGCTCGGGCGTGTAGGCCTCGGCTGGGGTCTGCTCGGTCGGAACCATGGAATCATCGGGCGGCAGAATCTCGCCCTCGGAATGGGATTGCGATGTTGTCATTGTGCTTCTTCTACGCTAACCCATTTCCGCCGTCAGCGTGGCTAAAGAAGAAACCCGACCGCGTAAATCTGCGGTCGGGCTTTGTGAAAGACTCTGCGAATAGCCCAGCGTCAGGCGGCATGCTTCATGATGCGGTCGCGAATCTGCGGTGGAATGCGCTCAATCGCGTCACTCACCATGCCCGGGATCGGGGTAGAGATGGCGACCAGAATCCATAGCAGCAGCGAGATGACCAGCCCAGCGATGGCGGCAGCCTCCAGCGAGATGGTGATCGACGTGTGGTGCAGATGCACGCTGTTGCTCAGGTGAACGAGAGTCTCCACCCGGTGCAGGACGGCGGCAGCCAGCAGAAAAGCAAACATGGACAGCGATGTAACCGTCAGCAGCAGAACGTCGATGGTGCGCGCCAGATGCTGTCGTCGGCTGCACTGCGCACACTCGTCCAGATGCTGGTCGTAGTCCGTGCGCATCGCGGGAGAGAGGCTGGATATGTCGTAGCGCCATCCAGCGAGGATGTTTCCGATGAGCGGATCTGTGCAGTTCGGAGCGTTCATGCGGCGGGACCTAGTAGAACCTGAAAATAAATTAATCATATATATAAACACAATCCTAATTGATTTGCTCGCAGCAGGCTAAGAAAAATTGCAATCGGATCAGTATTGCCGGAGACACCCCCGGAGGTCTTCGATGGCAGACCGATTGCTCCGCATCGTTCCCTCACGGCAAAAAAGTCAGGCAATCAAAGACAGATCGGATCGAGCGGCTCGGCCTGTCGAGCGAGTAGAACACGGTTTCCAAGCAGTCCTCCCCGTTCGCGAATCGCCTCTTCGGCGGCCAGCAAGGCCAGCTCCGGAGCGTTGTTCGCCTCCGAAAGATGCCCCAGAACAATGTACTCCGCTCCGCCATCGTACTCATTCGCAAGGAACTCCGCCGTCGCATGGTTCGAGAGATGCCCCACGCGCGACAGCACGCGCTGCTTCACCGACCACGGGTAAGGCCCATCCTTCAGCATCTCCAGATCATGGTTGGACTCCAACAGCATCACGTCGATCCGCTTCAGCGCGGCCTTGACGTTGGGCGGCACGTAGCCGAGATCGGTGGCAATCGCCATGCGCTGGCGTTCGCTCGCCGACTCGAAGACAAAGCCGCAGGGATCGGCCGCGTCGTGCGGCGTGGTGAAGGGCGTCACCAACAGATCGCCAATCGAGAAGCCCGTTCCCGGTTGAAAGTATTCGACCGCAGGCAGGTTGGCCGGATCGGCCTTGGACTTCGCCGGAGCCGCTTCCGTCTCTTCCTCGGCATCTTCCGCAGCGGCGACGAGCTGTAGCGCGGAGGGATCCAGATCGCCGGAGCCATCGTCGCCAGCCATCTCTGCGGCAACCCGCGCGGCGCGCTCTTCCTTCTCCTGCTGAACCCGTTCCAGCCATTTGGCGTATGTAATCGTGCTGCGCGGAGTCATCTGGCGAACCCAGGCGCGGTGGGTCGGCTCGGTGAAGTAGACCGGAATGCGCAGCTTGCGCGCCAGCACGGAGAGTCCCGCAACGTGATCCTGATGCTCGTGCGTAATGAGAATCGCATCCAGCGCGGCGGGATCTTCGCCCGCAATCGCCATGCGCCGCATCAGTTCGCGGCAGGAGAGCCCCGCGTCGATCAGCACCCGCGTCTCGGCGCTCGCGACTACTGTCGAGTTTCCCTTCGAGCCGGAGGCGAGAACCGTCATGCGCATAATTTCAACCATACGCCGAAGCGATGTGAATTAGTGGATCGCGCGGACGACGAATGTGCCTTGGCAGATACCGGCCATTCGCAATTCATCCTGCGGCTGGGCAGCAGTTCTAAGTGAGACAAAAAGCAACCACGGATCAATGCGGATGAACACGGATTGAAGACACAAAGGTCTTGTTCTTGTCCGTGAAGATCCGCGTTGATCCGTGGTTGCTTCTGTTTCTCGTGCTGCGTTCGACTACTGCGCCTGAGCCGCTTGTTCGCCAGCCGAGGGATTCAGCTTCTGGGTGGCGATCATTCCCGCCGCGCCCTTGGCGTCGTCCTGCTTCAGCTTCGCGTAGATCTTGTTGGCGTCGTCCGTCTTGCCCTCGGACTGATATACGTCGGCGAGCTGCAACTGCGCCAGCTCGGCCGGAGTCGTCGAGGTCGGCTTCTTGACGATCTGGTTGTAGAGGTCGATGGCCTGCGCATCGCGCCCGGTATTGCGATAGAGCTGCGCCAGAGCGAACTTCGCCAGACCGGCCAGCTCGCCGTCCCATCCTCCTGCAACCTTCTTCAGAGTGTCTTCCGCCTGCTGATTCTGTCCAGCCTCAAGATAGGTCAGGCCGACAAAGTAGCGTGCGTTCTGCCCGTCCGGAGTGAAGCCGTACTTGTCTGCCACGGCCTGAAAGAGCGCACCGGATGCCTTGGCCCGCTCCGCGATCGAGGCGTAGGTCTTGGCTCCCGGAGCCGTTGGCTGATCGGGCTGCGCCAGCGGCGTCTGATACTCCTGCATGGCCGCGCCAAACGCAACCGAGGCTGCGTCCGAACGGTTGTTGTAAACCACTGCGCCGATGACGACGACCAGAATCACCGCCAGAATAATCGCTCCATTGACGATCATCGAGCGCCGATGCTCTTCGGCCCACTCAATGCCCTGCGTTGTGGTGGAGACGAACTTGTCTTGCTTGAGAGCTGCCTTGGTCTGCTGATCCACTGTGTCTAATCTTCCTTTGTGCCCGCAGCAAAGCTGCGCTCGGGCTGAACTTGCATTCGGCTTCTCGGCGGCTTGCGCCGGGGGAAGGAGCTTCCGTTACGCGAACCCACAGCGCAACCCTACAAGTCTATCAGCCCACCCCGCCAAGGTGCCAGACTGGCGAGATAAACCCGGGGGAAGACACCTGTTAGACATATACCCCCCCCCCCGGGTATATACACCCATCACGCTGATTACAAGAGTGTTGCATCGCAGTATATACGGACGAGTATATACTAACCAGCTTGATGCCTCATGGTTTGAAATTCGTCGGATGAAGAAGAAAGGCCCGACATTGTTCGTCGGGCCTTTCTTTTTCATCCACTGATTTAATTATACGATCTGGGGGATAACTAAAATGCCAAAGAATATTGCGCGGCAAGTTGCTGATTAAATTAGTATTGGATTGAATTTATGGAGTGTGTGGGCTTGACTTGCGGATTTGCTGCGGTTTTTGAATAGACAATTTTATGCAGGGGGAAAGGTAGAAGCAGATTCCTCCGCTTCGCTGCGGAATGACAAAAAGTTCGTGCGGAATGACAAAAAGCTCGTGTGGAATGAAATAAGTTCGTGTGGAATGAAATATGGTCTTTAGTGTTCCGGGGGCTAATCCGGGGGCTATAGACTGCGGAAAACTCGGTTTTGGCGTTCCGATATTCCCTTGGGGCAAAGCCCCATTGAAAATAGGCGACTTACGGAGCGGCTAAAGCCGCTCCCTTTCAAAACAAGGAGTATTTCCGCAATCATTAAGTCAGCTTCTTAGGTTTCTATATTTCATGGAGGCAGGTGCAGGCATGAAGACGATGCAGCGAAGGATTCGAGCGGCACTCTGCGGTATGGCGATGGCCAGCGCATGGCCTCTCGCAATGGCCCAGACCATACCAAGCGCCCCGCCAGCAGCGATAACTCAAGCGCCGTCAGCGACGAATTTTGATGCCGCTACCGCCGCGCCGTCGTCTGCGCCGTCTTCCAAGGAACAGCCTTCTCTGGCGCAGCAGATCGCGGCTCTGCTCGCCGCGCCCGCCGTCGCCCGCGACCACTGGGGCATTATCGTCACCACGCTCGACGGCAAGCCCATCTACACCCTCAACGAGGGGCAACTCTTCCAGCCCGCCTCCAACGCCAAGCTCTTCACCACCGCGATGGCGTTGGCGATGCTGGGTGAGGACGAGCGCTTCGAGACGCAGGTCGTCGCCGCGGGTTTGATCGACAAACAGGGCGTCTTGCACGGCGATCTGAAGCTGGTCGGCGGCGGCGATCCCAGCTTCGGCACGAGCGACCTGCCGTACCTTCCTCCAGCGCAGCGCGCGAAGACGACTCCACCGGCTGCGCAGACGATCCCTGATATTGAAGAGTTGGCGGACAAGGTCTACGCAACCGGACTCCGTCGGATCGAGGGCAATATCCTCGGCGACGACTGGCAGATCCTCTGGGACCCCTACCCGCCCGAGTGGTCGTTGGACGATCTGGTCTATGGATACGGCGCACCCGTCTCCGCGCTCAGCGTGCATGACAACCAGATCAACGTGAAGGTTTCGCCGGACGTGAAAAGCGGGAAGTCAACGGTCCAGACCGATCCAGAGATGCCCTACTACACGGTTGAGTCGCAGGTGTATACAGATCACATGGAAGGTCTTCCGGCCCCGGTCTGCGACCTGATCGGCTATCAACGGACGCAGGGAACCAAAAAACTTTACGTCTTTATGCCCATTGGCGCGTTGGAACCCGAGCAGGCACCCTGCACCCAAGCGGTGGCGATCGACGATCCGGCGGAGTATGCGGCGATGGCCTTCAAGACCGCTCTGGAACGCCGCGGGATTGTTGTGACGGGTACGGCACAGGCCAAACACGACCTCTGGAGGGATCCGAATCCCACGACGGGGGAGGATAGCTTTGTGCCTCGGACGATGCCGGATCGCCTGCGTACTCCGTATGTGCGCGCTCTCGACAGGGGACAGTGTATGGGGTTTTTCACGTCAGCTCCACCGCAGGAGACGGTGATCGCAAGCCACGAGTCCCACCCGCTGAGCGAGGATGTGACTTATACGATGAAAGTCTCGCAGAACCTGCACGCGGAGGTTCTGCTGCGCGATGTGGGCGCCTCGCTGAGCTGCTCGGGCACTCAGCGCGCCGCACTCAATGCGCTGCATCTCTTTCTGCCGCACGTCGGCGTTCCGGCGGGCGATGCCGTGTTGGTGGACGGCTCGGGGTTGAGTGCGAAGGATCTGGTGACGCCGCGTGCGGTGGCGAAGCTGCTCTCCTACGCCGCGCACGACCCGAAGACCGGAGCACCGCAGCCCTGGTTCGCCGCGTGGAGGGCGAGCCTGCCGGTCGGCGGCGTGGATGGCACGCTGACGGATCGGTTTACCAAGGCTCCGCTGAAGGGCCACGTCTTCGCCAAGACGGGGACGCTGGGCGAGGCGCGCGCGCTCTCCGGCTACCTCGACTGCGCCAGCGGGCAGACGGTGATCTTCTCGATTCTGGTGGGCAATCATCTGCCCGGAACCAGCGCCGACCGCGATGTTATGGATCAGATTGTGGCGGCGACTGCTGCGGCTGAGTAGTGGAAATAAAGACAACAGCAGATTCCTTCGCTACGCTACGGAATGACAAACCAAGGGAGTCAAGAGCTATTCTGGAGAGACTCTGATGGCGATGGAGAAGAGACAAATTTCAGGACGAAGGCGAGATTGAAGACGATGCGGAGGGTCTGGCGGGCTGCGATGGTTGGGTTTGGATTGGCGGTGAGTATGGCGGCGATAAACGCGACGGCGCAAGGCACGACGGCGCAGGAGCCGCTTCCGTTTCTTCACGCGCAGGACGTGGTTCTGTTTCAGGGCGACTCGATCACCGATGGCGGGCGAGCGCGCACGGGCAGCGACTACAACCACATCATGGGGCAGGATTACGGCTACATTCTGGCGGCGGAGATTGGGGCAAACTCTCCTGAGCGCGGGCTGGTCTTCGTGAATCGCGGCATCAGCGGAGACCGTGTGCCGGACCTCGCGGCGCGCTGGCAGCGGGACACTATCGCACTGCATCCGCAGCTACTTAGCATCCTGATTGGGGTCAACGACTTCATCTCAACCGACGAGCGCGCCGTCACGTTGGAGCAGTACGAGGCAGGCTACGACAAGCTGCTGGCCGAGACCATCGCCGCTCTGCCCAACACCCGAATCGTTCTCGGCCAGCCGTTTCTGCTGCCCGTCGGCAAGCGCAAGGCGAACTACGCCGAGCAGATGGTTGAGATGAAGAAGCGGCAGGCCGTGGTCGATCGTCTGGGCGCGAAGTATCACCTGCCTGTGGTTCACTATCAGCAGGCCATCGACGCGGCTCTGGCCAAGGCTCCCGCCGAGCATTGGAGTTGGGACGGGATTCATCCGACCTATGCGGGGCACGGCCATATGGCGCAGGAGTGGCTCAAGACCGTCGACGGCTTCTGGACGAAGTGATGCAAGGCAAGCCAGTGTGCGAGGATGTTGGAATGAGAGAGATTGCAGCAGCGATGACGGCGATGGGAGTAGCTCTGATGATGGTGGCGGCGACTGGATGCAAGAAGCTGCCTCCGCCCACGCCGCTCGACCAACTGACGGCGCAGCAGACGCATGGCTACGCGGTCTATCAGGCGCACTGCGCGTCCTGCCACAACGACCGCACCAACGATCCGCTCAACGGCCAGTCGCTGCGCGGCATCTTCAAGAAGCAGTATCTGACCAGCGGTGCTCCGGCCAACGACGACCGCGTGATGAACGCCATCATCGTTGGCCGTCCCATGATGCCCGCGCTGGGCGGCGACATGACGCCGCAGGAGCGCGAAGACCTGCTCGCCTACATGCATACGCTGTAGAGGCTGGGTTCGAGGTGCTAGGTTCGGGGTTCGAGGGTTGCGGAGGATACAATTTAACCATGACGCCGCCAATCGCTGACGCGCACAACTCGGAGTTGGTACAGATCGACCTGACGCCGCGGCGCGCCGAGCGCAAGCCGGAGTGGCTGAAGGCACAGGCTCCGCACGGCGACACCTATCACGCACTGAAGAAGATGGCTCGCGACCTGAAGCTGCACACCGTCTGCGAGAGCGCGAACTGCCCGAATCTGGGCGAGTGCTGGAATCAGAAGTCCGCGACCTTCATGATGCTGGGCAATCTCTGCACCCGTCGCTGCGGATTCTGCGCGGTGCCCAAGGGCAGGCCCGAAGCGATCGACTTCGACGAGCCGCGCCGCGTGGCTTACGCCGTTGCGCAGCTTGGGCTGGCCCACGCGGTCATCACCAGCGTCAATCGCGACGACGACAATCTGGGCGCAGCGCGAGCCTTCGCCGAGGTGATCCGCGAGATTCGCGCGCAGGCTGCGGGATGCCGCGTCGAGGTTCTGACGCCTGACTTTCAGGGCAACGACGAGTCGCTGCGCATCGTCGTTGCAGCCCGACCGGAGATCCTCAACCACAACATCGAGACGGTTCCGCGCCTCTATCGCGTGGCGAAGTCTGGAGGAAAGTACGAGCGGTCGCTGGAGTTTCTGCGCCGCGCCAAGGAGATCGCCGCCGAATCCGGACAGACGCAGGTCACCAAGACCGGAATCATCGTCGGTCTGGGCGAGGAGATTCACGAGCTTCTGGGCGTCTTCCGCGACCTCGCCGAGCGACGCGTGGACATCCTTACGATTGGCCAATATCTGCGCCCCTCGCGCGATCACCTCGTCATGCAGCGCTTCTACACTCCCGACGAGTTCGCCTTCCTGAAGCACGAGGCTCTGGCAATGGGCTTCCAGCACGTCGAATCCGGCCCGCTCGTTCGCTCCAGTTACCATGCGCAAGAACAGGCGAAGTCCACCGGACTAGCGTAAAGATGAGGCTATGACGGAAATAGCGCTGGAATCTGGCAGCGCTGTTGAACCGGCCTATGCGGATCGGGACTCCCCGTGAATCAGCGGCGTGTTGCTACTTGGCTAGAAAGTATCGACCTATAACATGGCTCAGGCGTTTCGATTTACAGAAAGCTATAGGGCGGGCCTTCAGCCCGCAGATACTTGGCGGGGACGGTTTCCTAGGCCTTCGACCTAGGCTAAATATAGGACGGGCCCTTGGCCCTTACCAGACAAAGACAACAGCAAAGACAACAGCAAAGACAAAAGCAACGGCTCGTGGTGCGATCTGTAATCATCCCACCCATCGCGATGTTGCTGCGATGGATGGGGCACCCGGCATTCTCTCGGGGCTAAAGCCTTGTTGAAGATAGGCTGTTTACGACGCGGCTGAAGTCGCGCCCTTTCAAAACAAGGGCTGGCGCAGTATTTCCCTAGAGAGTAGCTGGGCTGCACGATCTTGACCGGCGAAGCGATACATATACTTTGGTCGGTTGTGAGTTCGATAGCGCGATTTATAGAATCATGGGGCGATTCGATAGCGCAAAGTTATGCGGTGAGATGCATTGACGGGAGAGCAAGACGCTGTTTCTGTGTCAATCCTCACTCCAGCGAGCGGGTTCGGATCAGCTTATCGAGGAGCGATCTCCATGTAGTTCCGCAACGCTTCGGGCAACTCCGTCGAACTGAACTTTCCTGTGGATTGGCGCTCTACGCCGCTTTCGGGGCTGCGCGTTCCATCTGGATCAGAGTCCAGCACCCAGTAGAGCAGTTCCCGTAATGGGGTATACCGTCATCGAACGAACAAAAGCAGATTCCTACGCTTCGCTACGGAATGACAAACAAAATTGGCCGTTAGCGATTCGGAAAATACTCTCAATGAATTCCTAACGAGTTCCTCATCACTCGACCAAGCGAGGCCTTCATGCGCAATAGAAATACTCACGCAGGCATCTTCCACCAATTGGCTACTTCATCGAATCCTCGATCAGAGAAGACGAAGGTTTCGCTAACCTCGGAAGGCGTGAAGACGACGCGGCCTCGATTCGTCTGGCTCTGTGCGCTGTTGTTGGTGATGTGCATTTTGCCGAAGTCGTCTGTAGCCGCGCCCCCGGACAGTTGGGTTGCAACGTGGGGATCCTCTCAGATGGCCGCGTGGGGCGCGGAAAATTTTCCGAAGCAGCCCTTGAACGGTACGACTCTCCGGCAGGTTGTACGAGTCTCCATTGGCGGGGAGAAGTTGCGGCTGCGTCTTTCAAATGCCTTCGGGGATAGCCCTCTGATCCTGCGATCTGTTTCTATTGGCCCGTCTAGCAAGGCCGGAGTTATCGATCCTCATACGCAGATCCCGGTGCTGTTCAGTGGCAATGCGAGCGCGATGATTCCAGCCGGCGCGGAGTACTTATCCGACGCGGTCTCGATGACTGTGCCGCCGCTGTCCGATGTGACGATCACGATGCTCATCGAAAGGGCTCCGCACACGATCACAACACATAGCGGAGCGCACGCTACCTCCTGGCTGGCGTCCGGCAATCACGTTCTTGATCCTCAACTCTCGTCTCCTGAATCCTTCACTCACTGGTTCTTTCTGGCTGGCGTAGAGGTGCAGGCGGCTTCAAATTCCTCCACCGTCGTCGCTTTTGGGGATTCGATTACGGATGGTCACGGATCGTTGACCGACGCGGATGATCGCTGGCCCGATATACTGGCAGCAAGATTGTCGAAGGCGCATATCGGAGTGGTCAACCGAGGCATCGGCGGCAACCGTGTTCTTCAGGACGGATTGGGCCCCAATGCGCTGGCGCGTTTTGATCGCGATGTACTGGCCACGCCGGGCGCACGGTATCTGATCGTTTTTGAAGGCGTGAACGATATAGGAGGTCTGGATCGCACGGAGGCTCATGCCGCTGAGACGCACAATGCGCTGGTTCGAGAGATAGAGGCTGCGTACGTTCAAATCGCTGCACGGGCACACTCTCAGGGAATTGCCGTCTTTGGAGCAACGGTGACGGCGTTTCGAGACTCCGACTACTATCATCCGTCGGATCAGACAGAGGCTGACCGCAACGCTCTGAACCAATGGATCCGAACCTCGGGCGTCTTCGACGCCGTGATCGACTTCGACAAAGTAACGCGCGATCCTTTACGTCCCGATCATCTGGATCCAGCGGTTGATTGTGGCGATCATCTACATCCCAATCCAACCGGGTACAAGCGGATGGGCGAATTGATTTCGCTCGATCTGTTCCGGTAACTAAACCAATAGGTGAGTAAAAGCATGTATCTAGGCATCGACTGCGGAACGCAGAGTACCAAAGCTCTGCTGATAGATGAATTCGGAAAAGTAGTCGGGCGGGGATCGAGTCCGCATCCTCTGGTGGAGAGGCCGAGTGGCGCTCGCGAGCAGGAGCCAAAGTGGTGGATTGAAGCTCTATCGGCCTCGGTGATGGAGGCGATTCAAGGCTCTGCGGCGAGCGTTCGCGCAATCGGGGTGAGCGGCCAGCAGCACGGGTTGGTTGTTCTCGACGCCAACAAGGAAGTCATTCGGCCAGCAAAACTGTGGAATGACACAGAAACGTCCCCGCAAAACGAGGAGATCATCCGACTCCTCGGTGGCCGAGAGAAGTACTTTGAAAAATTTGGGATTGTTCCGCGTACTGGGTACACCGTCAGCAAGCTGCTCTGGCTAAAAGAAGCTGAGCCTGAGAACTTTGCCAAGGTGCGGCACATTTTGCTGCCGCACGAATATCTAAACTTCTGGCTTACGGGAGAGATTCGGGCCGAGTTCGGCGACGCCTCAGGAACCGCCTTCTTCGACGTTCGCCGAAGAGAATGGGCGCGCGAAGTTCTGGATCAGATTGACGGAGGAACGGGACAACTTTACGCAGCGCTTCCGCCATTCATCGGACCGAACGAGGTTGTTGGCAAGGTGCGCGCGGAGGTTGCCACGCAATTTGGCCTGTCCCGCGAGTGCGTGGTCAGCGCCGGCGGTGGCGACAACATGATGGGCGCGATCGGTACAGGCAATGTCCGCGAAGGCGTGGTCACGGTGAGTCTTGGAACCTCCTCCACGGTCTACTCCTTCAGCGAAACTCCGGTGCTGGATCCGACCGGAAATGTGGCGGCGTTCTGCTCCTCTTCTGGTGGATTCCTGCCCCTGGTCTGCACGATGAACGCAACCAATGTGGTCACGAGTACGACGCACCTGCTGGGCAAAACCGTCTCGGATATTGATGCGGCGCTCGACAGCACGGCGCCAGGCTCTGCGGGGCTTATCTTCCTTCCATTTTTGAATGGCGAACGAACCCCAGACCTTCCTCATGCACAAGGAAGCCTGCACGGAATCTCCCCCAATAACTTCACGCCGGAGAACCTTATTCGCGCCATCGTTGAAGGAGTCAGCTTCGGCGTTCTGAACGGTTTGGATCTGGTGCTGGAAGGAAAGCGCGCAGAGGTAATTCTGGTGATTGGCGGCGGAGCGCGTTCCCAAGGCTGGCGGCAACTTCTGGCGGACGCAAGCGGAGCGGAGATTCGAGTGCCTCGCGAACAGGAGTCCGCCTGCCTTGGCGCAGCCATTCAGGCGAAGGTCGCTTGTTCGTTATTGAATGGAGTTAAATTAACTTTCGCAGAGGTTGCGGATGAGTTTGTTTCCATCGATGAGACCGCTACTCTGAAGCCCCGTCCGAACTTGTTTGCGGAGTATCGCGGCGCACGGGAACTTTTTCGGGATCAGCTACAAACTATTTACTCCGCACCGTCTTTAAATTAGAGCGGTTCGCGTAATAATGTATGCCGGCGTGCGACGAGCAAAAGCAGATTCCTCCGCTTCACTACGGAGTGACGAATTAATTTGTCACCCGTAATTCACAAACGCATTTTCACTAATGGGGTAAAGTGTCGCGTCGCGAAGAATGCGGGGATTCTTCGCGACGCTCAGAATGAAAACTCATTTTCCGGCTTATAGTATTTCCGCAGAAGAGCTATGGATGGAGTACTTTGCTTACTCCATCCACAGCGCGCTGGTGATGATGCGTGGGTAGTAGCGGCTGGCCTTTCCCTCGCCGGAGACGATCTGGTCGCAGCAGGCCCAGTAGGAACTGCCTTCGGTCTGCCACTTTACATGAGCGGCGTCGGCCTGACGGAAGACCTTGGCGACCTCGGCGTCGTCGTCCAGATGGAAGACCTTGCGCGTGACGTGCATGAAGATGGCGATCTTGCTCATCCACGAGTTGTTGCTGGTGGAGGAGAGTTTGATTCCGCCATCGACGAAGAGATTGCGCCGCTCAGGATCGAGCAAGAGGTTGCGGGTGTGCTCGCGAAGAACCTCGAACATTCGCTTTTCGGACGGAGTTGCGTAGAACTGCTCCACTGTGCGACCGGCAAAGCCCGTGTTGACGAAGTAGAGCGGATAGACGCAACCCTCGATGGCAGGCAGAATGCGCGAGCTGTAGCCTGGGTTGGACTTTTCAAAGATGGCCGGAAGTATACCGTCTTTGGCCTGCTCACTGACCACTTGAGCGACCTTGGCGGCGAGTTCTTCACAGCGAACCTGATTGGCCGAGGTGCCGAGTTCGCGGAATAGCAGGGCAAGAGCCCAGTAGCTGGCCCAGCTTTTTACGGCGATGTAGACGTTGTTGCGCGTCTGCGCCAGCGAATGATCGAGCGAGTCGTAGGTGGTGATCTCCTGACCGCCAGCGCAACGGGTGCTGTCGAACTGGGCGAATCCAACGTCGCCACTGCGGTTGATCATGCTGGTCAAACAGGCCTCAACTACGGCCTGGTTTTTCTTGAGCCAGTCGAGGTCGCGGGTCTTGGCAACGTAGCAACCAGCGGTGAGAATCCAATTGCACAACTGCTCCTGCGTCATGTAGCTGAAGCAGCCGGTCAGGTTCGCCAGCTCATAGCTGCTGCGTCCCTGCGGAGAGAAGTTGTTGTGCGCGCCCATGTCGTGGCAGAAACTGAGGCCGCCGGGCAGGGTGTCGAACGGGCGATTGAGCTGAGCTTCGTCGGGCGGCGGCGGGGCCTGCGATGGATCCGCCTGCACCGTGTCTGCCGAAGCCGCGAAGTCCGATTTGTAGACCTTGACCTCATCGGTGTAGCTGTAGCGTTGAACGAAGGCGTCGAGCAGGTTGCGAACCAACCAGGGATTGTGATCGAGTTCCCAAAACACATGATCTACGGCCAAGTCGAGGGTATTCATCATGCAGTACTCGCCCTCGTTGACCACCCAGAGGGGCTGGCCATCGACTTCGAGCAACTGAGTGCTGCCATAGTAGCTGTGGGTGGCATGAGAGATGAGAAATCGCTGATCGTCGGAGACTGCGGCGTTGTCCAGTTTGCTGTCGAGCGACTGGGCCGATGCAATAATCTTGTCGGCGCTGTCGAGCGTTGCCTGGAGCACATCGGCAAGACCCTTGAAGTAGCAGGTATACAGATAACGGCCATCAAGTCCACTGGTTTGGATGCCCTCCAGATAGGAGCCGAGGGCAATCGTGATCCCATACTTTTTGCCTGCGGGAACCTCGAATCCAAAGCCGGGACAGGAGCCAAGCAGATGAATTGGATTGTGCCGCTCGCGCACGCCGTCGCTGGCCGACCAGCGCATGAAGATGAAAGGATCGACATCAACTTTCACGCCTTCTTCCGAGGTGGTGAAATCGCGCAGTTCCGCGGCGGCGCCCGCCTCGCGGCGAAAGGCAAAGGCTAGTCGTCCGCTGCCCAGATCCTCTGACAGAATGCGGCTACCGGGACGCGCGTGATTGAGCGCGAACATCGCGGTGCGCGTAGTGGTGCCGGAGGTGTTATCGAGTTCGAGGCGAGCGACGATGGCGGGAAGCAGACCCTCGCGCATGCGCTGCTCGTCTTCCACAGCGGGATCGGGGATCGCGCCGAAGGGAGAGTAAACGGAAAAGCTCAGCCCCTCGACCTCCCATTGATCGCTGGCCCAACCGTAGGAACGCGAAAACTCGCCCTCCTTGAACGGCACGGCGTCGGGCTTGACGTTCTGCTCCGCTGGGCCGGACTGCTCCACGAGAAAAGCATCGGAGGCGCGGTTGACTGCGGCAGTATAGAAAGGCAGGCATTTCAAAGTTGCGTCGGAATGGCGATCGCCGTCCTTGAAGCCGATGAATACTTCCTGATCGGCAGGGTGCCCGATTTGCAGCCCAATTCCTCCGCGGGTTCCGAAGTTGCCGCAGGTAAAACTCATAAATGCACCCATTGGCGAATGCTGGGCGTTGAATCCCACATGGTAAGAGAGCGCTTTGCGTTTGGTCACGGAGTTACCTCGCAGTGGATTATAACTGCGACGCCTGAATATTGTGGACCGACTTTAGTCGGTCGTTTATCGCATTTCAACGCTATATAGTTGTCTGGCGAATCACTGGAGCAGAGCTTTGTAGCGAGAAAACTAGACTGACCATTTACGGGGCGACGCAAGAATATTCCGAGAGGGATTGGTTTTATTTTAGTGCGAAATTGACCCGACCATACTGATGAAGGTTGTAGGTTGAGCTTCCCGCCAACAGGGATGGAAAGAGAGACGAAATTAATGAGCGGTAATGGCAATAAGCTCGCATTTTCAGAGAAGTTTGGATACGGGTTGGGCGATCTAGCGGCCAACTTTGTCTTTCAGGCATTAATGGCGCTACAGCTGGACTTCTACACCAAGACCTACGGATTGACTCCGGCGCAGGCGGGCACCATGTTTCTTGTGGTTGGGCTAGGTTCGGCAGTCTTCAATCCCATCATGGGCGTGATTGCCGACCGCACCCACACGCGCTGGGGACGGTTTCGGCCTTGGCTGCTGTGGACCTCGGTTCCGTTTGGCGTGATTGGCATTCTGACCTTTACGACGCCTCACCTGAATCCTGTGGCCAAACTGGTGTATGCCTGGGGAACTTATCTGTTGCTGCGCCTGATCTATGCCGCCAACAACGTGCCGTATGCCTCTCTGACGGCCGTGATGACCGAAGATCCAGATGAGCGCAACAGCATCGCTTCCTATCGTCAGATGTTCGCTAATAGCGCGGGATTTATTGTAGGGAGTCTGGCCATTCCGATGGTCAGGTTTCTGGGCGGCGGCAACAGCGCTCTGGGGTATCAGTTGACGATGGGCATTTTTTCTACGCTCTCGGTGATTTTTTTTCTGATTGCGTTCTCTGTGTCGAAGGAGAGAATTCAGCCCGATGCGAGCCAGAAGACCTCCGTACTCGGAGATCTCGGAGACCTTGTAAAAAATGGCCCGTGGATCACGCTATTTCTTGTGACGGTCTTCTATTTCACGGGACTTCTGATTCGCGGCAACGTGATGCTTCCCTACTTTGAGAACTGCGCTGGCAACAAGATGCTGTTCAGTTGGTTCAACGGCTTCGGGTTGACCGCTCTGCTGATTGGTGTGGCCTGCTCTACGGCGTTGACCAAGCGAATCGGCAAGCGTGCTGTTTTCTTTTGGAGCATGATGCTGACCGGGCTGCTTTGTATCGCGCTGATCTTCTTACCGGCTACGGCGATCGTGCCGATCATTGCTTTGGAGGTTGTGCGCCAGTTTGTCTTTGGCTGCTCGGGGCCGGTGCTGTGGTCCATGATGGGCGATGTGGCCGATTTTGGCGAATGGAGGAATGGACGTCGCGCTACCGGCACAGTCACCTCCGCCGTCGTGTTTGCGCTGTGGGTTGGCGTTGCTCTGGGTGGTGCAATTTGCGGCTGGCTGCTCTCTTTCTATGGCTACGTTCCCAAGCTTGCGGTGCAGTCCGCGCACACGCTGCTAGGCATCCGGCTGATCGCCTCGGTGTACTCCGGCGCGGCCTTCCTTGCTGCCGCTATCTGCCTGATCTTCTACGGCATCAGCATGAAGCTCAACCTTACGATCTCGCACGATTTGAGAGAGCGGCGTAAAAACTCCAGAGAGAACGCGTAATCTGCTGCAAGGGAGCAACGAGAGTTGCTCCCCGCTTTCTAGTGGGAGTAGCCTCAAAAGAAAGGTATCTGTGCAGGTTTAAAGCATTCCCTCGGGGGCTAAAGCACTTTCCCCAATGGGGTAGACCATCGCGCAGTGAGCAAAATACGGGGATTCTTCTCTACGCTCAGAATGACAATTCTTTCTGGTCTACAGTAATTTGAGAATGCTAAGCAAGTTTGGAAACTAATTTGGGAGTGAATTGAAAATGCGACTGCACCGCTGCATCTTTTTTGTTTCGGCCGTATGTCTGGGAAGTCTGACAGCCATGGCGCAGACTGCTGCTCCTACTACTCTCAAGGACGCTTTCCGCAGCGGCTTTGTGATTGGAGCGGCGATGAACGCAGATCAAATTACTGGCAAGGATGCGCGTGGCGACGCTATTCTTGTTCAGCAGTTCAACTCCATCACAGCGGAGAACGCGATGAAATGGGAGATCATTCATCCTAGGCCCAACGCGTACGACTTTACACTGGCTGACAAGTTTGTCGAGTTTGGCCTGAAGAATCACATGTTCATCGTCGGCCACAATCTCTGCTGGCACTCGCAGACGCCGGACTGGGTATTCAAGGATAAAAAAGGGCGTCCGCTTACCCGCGAAGCTTTGCTGCAGCGTCTTCACGACCATATCCAGACGGTTGTGGGACGGTACAAAGGAAAGATCGATAGTTGGGATGTGGTCAACGAAGCTCTGAACGAGGACGGAACGCTCCGCCAATCGCCTTGGATGAAGATTATCGGCGAAGACTATATCGTCAAGGCGTTTCAATTTGCCCATGTAGCCGACCCGAACGCCCAACTGAACTACAACGACTACAATCTGGAGACTCCGGCCAAGCGCAAGGGCGCAATCGCGCTGGTAAAGAAGCTACAGGCAGCGGGCATTCCCATCGCGGTTGTTGGCGATCAGGGACATATGCACCTCGACTCCCCCTCTGTTGCGGAGGAAGAAGTGGCTATAACGGAACTGGCCGCGACCGGAGTCAAGGTCGCCATTACGGAACTCGATATTGATGTGCTGCCCAAGACGTGGGGACAAACTGCGGATGTTTCGCTGAACATTAAGTTGGATCCCAAACTCAATCCTTATCCCAACGGACTGCCGGACGATGTCCAACAGCGTTTGGCAAAACGATATGCGGACATCTTCGCGGTGTATTGGAAGCATCGCGATGTAATTAACCGGGTGACGCTATGGGGCGTGACGGACGGGGACTCTTGGCTGAACGACTGGCCGGTGCAAGGGCGAACCTCTTACCCACTACTCTTCGACCGTAACGGCAAACCTAAGCCAGCATTCAACGCTGTGCTGAAGACAGCCGCAAATTAGAGCAGTTCTCGTAATGGTGTACACCGTCGTCGAATGAAGAAAAGCAGATTCTTCGCTGCGCTCAGAATGACAATTCTTGAGTGTTGACAATCCTTTGAGTCGTTATGGTTTGACTGGAACGCTTTGAAGGAGGACGGATGCGTCGATCAGATTGGGCGAAGCGGCGTGCAGCCGGATTGCCCCTGTCTGGCCGGGCTTTGCACGGATAATCACCAAAGCCATTCCGCTGAAGGCTTTTCGTTCGTAGGAAGGGAAGGGCACGAGATCGGTGGGATCGCCGTTGTCGGTTGCCACAATCTCTCCCGGGCCATCCAACGAGAAGGTGATGAGATTCGCTGTGCGCGGGACGGTGGAGTCGTTGTGATCCGCAACGCGGACTGTGACAAATACCAGATCCCGTCCGTCGTTGGCGATTTGCGAAGTGTCGGCGGAGGCCAATAACTTTTCAGGCTGGTCGGCTGTCTTTACCTCGTCGGTGGCCCACGGCTTGCCGTTCTTGTACGCGACCACTTTGAGTTCGCCGGGCTGGTAGATCACATCGTCCCAACGCAGGCGATATTCAAACTTACCCTTTTTCTTTCTTCCCAACGATTTTCCGTTCAGAAACAACTCTGCTTCATCGCCCGAGGTGTAAACGTGTACGGGAGTCACTTTCCCAACGCGCTCCGGCCACGTCCAATGCGGGAGGATGTGCGCCATTGGGAGGTCTGGTCGCCAGTTCGATTGATACAGGTAGAAACGATCCTTCTTGAAGCCCGCCAGATCGATGGCTCCGAAGTAGGAGCTGCGCGAGGAGTAGTAGGGCGAAGGCTCGCCGAGATAGTCCCATCCGCTCCAAATGAACTCTCCGGCAGAGTATGGATTCTTCTCTTGCGAGGCAAAGACGCGGTCGGGGGAGGAACCAAACTCTGCGGAGTAGAGATCGTACGAGCTGACTTGATGATTCTTCGGGTCTCCGCCGACGCCGTCTGTGACAGGGGTTCGGACGTCTTTGGTCACAGGAAACAGATACACGCCGCGAGAGCTGACGGTTGCCGCCGACTCGCTGCTGAGGATCATCTTTTGCGGGAACTTTTCGTGATATGGCTCGTATTGGCTGGGTAAAGCGCGCACACCGGCACCTTGATAGTTCAGACTGATGACGTCCAGCGGGATGGAGAAAGGCATGTCCGGCTTGGCGTAGTTCATCGATGCGGTTACTGGTCGGGAGGAGTCCTCCTGATGAGCGATGTCGACGAGTTCCTTTGCAACCGCCGCACCCTCCGCCCCGTTATATTGTTCGCCCACCTCGTTGCCAACACTCCACAGGAAGACGGACGGGTGGTTGCGATCGCGCTGTAGAAACGCGCGGAGATCCTGCTCGTGCCAATCGGCAAAGATCAAGTGAAAGTCGTAAGGCGTCTTCACGCGGTACCAGACGTCAAAGATCTCATCCATCACAAGGAATCCCATTCGGTCGGCGAGATCGAGCAGCTCGGGATCCGGTGGGTTGTGACTGATGCGGATTGCATTACAGCCCATCTCTTGCAGGGTCTGCAACTGCCGCTGTGCTGCGCGTAGGTTGAAGGCGCTGCCCAGAGCGCCGAGATCGTGGTGCTGGTTCGCGCCTTTCAGGTAGATGTGCTCTCCGTTGACGTAGAGGCCAGAGTTCGGGTCGAAGCGCAGGGAACGAATGCCGAACTGCGTTTCGTATGTATCTATCAGCGACCCGGGTTGCAGCGAACCGGCTTGCCATACCTTAGTCACGGCGACATACAGATTGGGCTGCTGATTCGGCGGCGGGCCCCACAGCTTCGGGTGGGGAATGACGACCGCGCCCGTCACCGCATCCTCGGCGCTGGCCGCAAGGGACTTGCTGGCTGAATCGATGCTGGCGACCGGAGTTGCTGCTCTGTGGCCGTTTGCATCAAGCTCATAAATGTCAGTCGTAACTCTGACTTTGGCCGTCGCTCTGGAATCGTTGTCTAAACGAACTTCGAGGCGGACGGTCGCAGAGGTTGTAGAGACCTCTGGGGTAATCACATAAGTTCCCCACTGCGCAATATGAATCGGCTGGGTCTTCGTCAGCCAGACGTTGCGATACAAGCCTCCGCCGGGATACCAGCGCGAGGACTCGGGCGGATTGTCGACCCGAATGGCAAGCTGATTGACTTTGCCGGGGAGGATGAATGGGGTCAGGTCGATGCGCCAGGAGGCGTAGCCGTAGGGCCATCCTCCCGCAAGCTGGCCGTTGATCCACACCGCCGCGTAGGACATGGCGCCATCGACATCAAGGAAGAAGCTCTTGCCTGCATCCGACGCGGGAACAGTCAATTTCTTGCGATACCAGCCCACGCCGCCGCTGGGTAGACGGCCCATTCCGCCGCCTCCTTTTTGGGTAAATGGCCCTGCGATCGCCCAGTCGTGCGGCAGAGTTACCGACTGCCAACCGCTGTCGTCGAAGTTCGGCTGAACGTAGAAAAGATTGCCGCCCGGATTCCCTGCGGGTCGGACATAGCGGCGCGAGGGATCCTTGATGAATCGGTTGCCCGTAGGCAGAATCCAGGACTTGAGGATCGGCTGCACGGCTGGCCCCACCTTTACCGCCTCCACTGCGGCGGCGTCCGGGGCCTTGTCCTTATCATCGTCTTCCAGAGGAGGGCGAACATCATAGAGCAAGCCCGTTGCGCCGGCTGGATCATTTTTTTGAAATCGCCAGTCCTCATCGATCAGAATTCGCTCTCGAACCGGACGATGCGGTTCTATAGATTGCCTTTGAGCAGAGGCGGCGGGCAGCACAGTTACGGTGGCGAACGAGATGAGGCCAAGGGCGCAAATCCTTGCGTTCAACAGGAAGAGAGACCAGTGTTTTCTTTGCGGAACAATCATTAGTCCTCTATGTGTTTCCCTGTTGAATGTAAGCCCAGCGTTTATATTGAGCGCGGTAATATACGCGGGACGTCGATCATTTGGGGCGCGCTCCCGATGGCTTCAGTCCCGTCGCGGAGTCCTTGAGGGTGTTACGGTCGACGAGGAAGAAGTTGTCCGCGCCGATCTTTCCGTTTGTGTCTCCCAAGACAATGAAGCGCACACGAGCAGCGGGACTTTGTGTATCGAGAGAGGTCGCAATCTGAACCGTACGCGATTCGGTCTCGCCTGATTGCAGACGAGCGAGATGCAGGGAGATCACCTGCCCGCTGCGGTTCAACAGCTTACCAGTCCTGTCGAAGCTGAGAACGATCAAGCTGACGTTCCCGATCATTTTGCTGCCGTCGTCCTTTAGATTGAGGGAGGCCGCCGGAAACGCAAGGTGGAAATGATCTGGAGTCGCCTGATCTCTTGTAATGGTCAGGGGGATGCCATCGAAGACCATCAGTCCCTGACTGGCGGCGGCCAGATTGAATCGCCCTTGCTGGGACAACTGGCCCGATCCGTCCACCACGGCAGGCACATCCGGCTTTGCTACATAGTAACCTTCTCGTGTGGTTGCTACGAGCGTAGCGTCTCTTAGCGCGATGCGAATCTTGCGAAACTCCAAAGGATTGTCCGTCGTTATGACGGACTCAGGCTTATACGCAATGCTGTAGAAGATCTGGCCGTCGCTGACTGTCGTCCCGATCAAGCGATCGACGTCATTGCGTCCGTGGAGCGATTGTCCCCCCGTTGCTGCGGCCATCTGCTCGAAGCCAACTTGTCTCCCAAAGGGATCGTCTATGGTCATCGTGCCATTTATATCCAACGTCGCCGAGGGCGCAGCCACTCCCGCCGGATCGATCATATATAGCGTCACGCGCGCATCGCGCAGGAGGTTTGTGCATTGAGCGATCGCCGCTCCCAGAGGGTCTTTCTGGCCCGGGGCCACATCGTCTCGCTGTACGCTTGGAAAACCTCGACCGACCCAGATCAGGCTCTTGTGACCGGAGTGCCCTTGCGTCGCTTTGGCGATCTCAATCAAGGACGTAAACTCAGCGAGAATCTGCTCGCTTGACCAACTTGAATTGGTTGCGCGCCAGTCGTTGCTGGCGAAGTGACGATTCAGCGCGTCGAGGATCTCCTTCTTCGAGGTCGTGTAGTCGTGCAGGACTTGCTGATGGTCGAGACTTCTCGCCATTAGCATCAACGGCTGGTCGAGTACTGCCCCCTGCTTGCTCAGATATTTTTCCAGAGAATAGCGAGCGAAATATTGATCTTCAAACTTCGTGGTCACTTCATCGAGTACGACGATGGTGACAGGCGCATCCGGTTGCATCCGGTCGAGCTCGGCAGTTGAGTGAATCTCAGTCGGCCTGCGGCCCGTTGGGAGCTTAGGCTCCGAAGCCTCGAACGAGAGGATCGGTTGCGGAACATTGTCTTCATAGACTGTAAAGTCGTTGCGTTTCAGGCCTCGCACTGGCTGACCACTCTTGTCATTCACCACTACATCCAGCGTCACTAACTGCGAACTAACGCTGAGAGTATATGCCGACTGCTGCTCCTGAGCGACCGCGGCCTGGCCCATCGTGGGAGGCGACGCAGAGACGACGCCACGCTCTGATTGCGCCTGACTGGAATGGTGATCGGCCACAGTCAGGATCAATACCAAGGAAAACCAGAAACACGCCATGAATCTATTTCTAATAGGAGCATTCAACATATTTCCGCCTTTCAAAAAGGCCGAGGCATGACCCTGAAAAGGTCTTGATGAAAATCGGGCTGGTGTCACGATTCACGATGAGTTCTCCCTCTGCCGGTGTGTCCTGCCTTGGCTCGTCGAGGATTGAGGCGGTTATTGTCAGTCGAGAATTAATGCAGTGCGCAGAAAAATAGAATTCAACGACCACACAAAATATATCGTCCTTATCTCATATATATGAAAATAACGAGCTTGACCATATACTTTGGTCGGTTGTGTGTAAGGGGTCGTGATCTGTACCATCGGCTTGCGATTCCATGCTCCATCGATACTCGGTGAAATGTATTTACTTGGACAGTAGAGCATTTTCGGTAATGGTGTAAACCATAACAGCGCGATCAGAATACGGGGATTCTTCCCCTTCACTTCGTTCGAGGGTCAGAATGACAATTCATTCTTGGTCTATAGCAGTTCCGAAAATGCAGCAGTAATTGACTGTCTCTCATGCCGACTCTTACCAAGAGCGCAGACTCGGATTTACTCTTCGAGGAGCGGCGTTAGCCTTACTTCTGGGACTCAGGTGCGGCGTGAAGATATTTTTTCGGATATTAACTTTTGCATTTTGTATTTTGTATTCCTGCCTGAGTGGCGTCGCCCAGACCCGCACCGTGCGGGCCGATGTCTCCCGTGGGATTGGGCCACACACGTCAGTGCCTCTCCGAGTGATTGGAGCAGGACGCGCCAATGAAGGTTTGCGCGCGGACTGGCAGGAGCAACTTGCGACCCTACAGCGCGAGATCGGCTTCCAGTACATCCGTATGCACGGCATTCTGAACGACGACATGGGTGTGTACACGGAGGACTCGCACGGGAATCCACAATACAATTTCCAATACGTTGATGCGTTATACGATGCGCTGCTAAAACTGCACATTCGTCCCTTCGTCGAATTAACTTTTATGCCGTCCAAACTCGCCAGCGGCCCGCAGACGGTCTTCTGGTGGAAGGGAAACATCACTCCTCCCAAGGATCCCGCGAAGTGGTCGGCGCTGATCCGCGCCTTCACAGCGCACCTGAAGGCGCGCTATGGCGAAGACGAGATTGGGCAGTGGTACTTTGAGGTTTGGAATGAGCCAGACCTGCACAACCTCTTCTTTACCGGCACTGTTGATGATTATCTAGCCCTGTACAAGGACACGGCAGAGGCCATCAAGGCCGAGTGTCCGGCCTGCCGCGTGGGGGGCCCTGCCTCCGCCATGCCGTGGAAGTTTGAAGAGGCGTTCGAGCAGTATATCGTCGCGAAGAACGTTCCGGCAGATTTCGTCTCCTCGCATTCGTACGGGGTGACGAAGGGTTTTCTGGATGCCGAGGGCAACGCGGGAACGATCCTTGACCCTGCGCCTGACTCCGTGAGCGGACGCATGAAGCACTCGCGCGAACTGATCCAGCATTCTGGCCGCCCCAACATGGAACTGCACTTCACCGAGTGGAGTTCGTCTTATACGCCAACCGACTACCTGCACGACCAGTATCACGAGGCGAGCTTTATTCTGGACAAGATCAAGCGCGCATCGCCCTATGTGGACTCGATGTCCTACTGGACCTTCACGGATATTTTCGAGGAAAACGGGCCGCGCTTTACGCCGTTTCATGGCGGCTTCGGCCTGATGAATCTCGAAGGAATCCGCAAGCCTGCTTACTTTGCCTACCGGTTTCTGCATCAACTCGGCACAGAAGATATTGCCAGCGACGATCCGCAGTCATGGATTACTCGTTCGCAGGACGGCTCCGTGCAGGCTCTTGTGTGGGACTACACGCCGATTGTTCCACCCGCGCCCGAGACCGATCAAACCTTCTACAAGAAAGAGCAGCCCGCGATGGGCAAGGGGATCTTGCAGCTTCAACTCAACCACCTTCGCGATGGCGACTACCGGTTGACGATCTACGCCATCGGCTACGGCAAGAACGATGCATACACGGCCTACCTGCACATGGGGGAGCCGAGCCAAATCACACGCGCGCAGGTGGCGACCCTGAATGCTGTAAGCAAGGGCGAACCAGAGAGTAGCGCAGTAATCCATGTACGCAATGGGACATTCTCCCGTGATCTCCCCCTGCGCACGAACGATGTTTACCTCGTTGTCCTAACTCCATCCAGAGGCAGCAACGCTACGCTCAAGATGGAATTACGGTAGCTTTATTCAGGTAAGTTTTATAGCTGTTTTCGTAAAAGTGTATGCCGTTACCGAACGAACAAAAAACAGATTCCTCCGCTTCGCTGCGGAATGACAAATTAATCGGGCTACTGCGATATCGAAATACTAAATACATCTTCAAGATGTACTAGCGTCCTTCAATATGATGGGCCAACTGACGACGCAGGCGGGCCGAAGTAGCTCGATTTTGCCGAACCTACGATCAAGTACTCAAGCACGACGCCTGAATCGACCATCCACACTTTAAGCGTGTGCCGCCCAGGTTGACTGACTGTCTGCCTAAAGGTAAGCGTTTGTGCGTTGTCGGCCGCAATCTTGCCATAATCTTTTGCTTTGACGCTGGAGGAAGCCACTCCTCCGTCGATTACTTGCGGAATATTTCCGTCGATGGACACGGCCAGACGCAGGTCGCGATCCGGCAAGAATTTCTGTGTCGGTGCAATGACCGCGCTGATCTCAATCTCACCGGCACGAGGCAGATAGATCGGATATTCCAGATGAGGAGACTGCGGAGGCGTTGCGCTCTCCGTGGTCACGGGAAATACCTCCATTGCTGATGCAACGCGCCCGTAGTCCGGCATGGGCTGCCATTGCGCGCCATTTACTGCTACGTTACTCTGCGCTGCGCTGGCGGGAATGGTGAACGCCTCGGTCAGATTGCCGAACGCGCCACGCGCTGCCTGAGATGCTGCTGGAATGTTCACAATTGGCAGCGCAATCGACACACTTTCTCCATTATCGCCCGCAATCGTAATGGTGCCGATTTGCTTGCCGACAGGAGCCGCGTTCCAATCGATGCTGACTCGAAGCCGACGATCGCTGCTGGTGTCTCCTGCGGAATTATCCAGCTTGATCCAGTCTTCCTGAGCCTTGGCGGTAAACTTGACCACTCTGGTGCCGCGACCGAATACGTCGATCCAGCGGTGCTGGTCACCGAGCGTATCGATACTCGGAAGCGTGGCGGGAGTTGAACTACCCGGCCATGCCTTATTTGAGCCTTCGATCGAGACTCCGAGGTGCGCCCCCTCCTTTGGGGTTACCTCTTTGAGCTCGGGCATCACGTTCGTTCTGGGATCATTCCAACCCGTGTATCCAATGTGAGTCTGATCCATCATGTGGTTCCACTTGCCGCCGAGAAGCTTGTTGTATTGGCCAGAGAGAACCTGATCCTGCGCATAGAGTGCGCGCACTCTCTGCGCCTGTGCATTGGCGCTCACCCTGCCCTGCGCGGCATACAGCGCGTTGCGCGCTGCGGCGATGTACAACTCCGTAAGGTTAGCGCAGGCCTCGGATGGATGAAGCACCAGCTCAAAATAGGCAGCTCGTTGATCGGGCAACAGCTTCTCGTTGATCGTCTCAGCTTGCTTCGCCAACTTCGTCCACGTTGCTTCCACACGCTCGGCTTCTTCGTAGTTCACCAGGCTGTAGGTCTTGGGGGAGAGCAGTTCGGGCTTCCGCCAACCGTTGTACTTGGCATATTTGCTGACGACATCGGCAATTCCAGCGGCGTTGGCCGGGCCGAAATCTCGTGTGGCCCACTGGAGGGTGAAGTCCGCGACCTTGTCCTTGGTCATCGCATTGGGATCCCAGGCCATCGTCAGGAAAAACTCAAGAGGCAGTTCCATCGGCTTTAGATCCCCAACGTTCACGATCCAGATTCGGTCTGCGCCGTATTGATACGCAAGATTCATCTGCTCCTGAATCTTCGGCAGTGGATTGGTATTCAGCCATTTGTAGTTTCGTGGCGTGCCGACGTAGTCGAAGTGATAGTAAACCCCCGCTCCGCCTGTGCGCTTTCGTTCGGCGGCCGTCGGGAGACGACGCAGGTCTCCGAAATTGTCGTCTGTCCAGAGGAGTGTGACGTCGTCGGGCACCTGCATTCCATGGGCGTAGAAGCTCTCCACTTCTTTGTAAACCGCCAGGACTTGAGGAACCTTATCAATATCAGGGTTAACTTCATCGGTCAGTATCTGCCGCTGCCGGGCAATGATCTTGTCGAGAACGGCGGCATTCTCCGCCTCCGATGCGTCGGGCAGCATGCTCGAATCGTTTCGTCCGCGCATGCCCAGAGTGTAGATGTTCTCATCGCCTTTATTTCTGCGAACTCCCTCGCGCCAGAAATTCTCCATCAAGTCAGGATAGTGAACATAGTTCCACTTCTCTGCTTTATAGCGATGATCGAACTCAGCCTGAGCGCGATCCATGGGCTCTTGATGGCTCGTGCCCATCACAATGCCATACTCATTTGCCAGTTGCGGATTCAGTGGATCGTCTTCGTTGAACGCCCCACCCCACATCGCCGGCCACAGGTAATTGGCCCGCAAGCGCAGCAGAAGCTCAAACACATGCGTGTACATCTTGCTGTTGAAGCCGCCGAACTTCTCCTTCGTCCAGCCGCTCATGGCAGGCGCCTCATCATTGAGGAAGATGCCGCGATACTTCACTGCGGGAGGGCCTTGCACGATCTGGCCAGATTTGATGAATATGGCGTCGTGATGCTGCGTCGGGACATCCGCCCACCAATACCAAGGAGAGACGCCAATGCTCTCCGAGACATCGTAGATGCCGTAAATGGTTCCGCGTTTGTCGCTTCCGGCGATAACGAGCGCTTGATTCACACCCGGCATTGGGTTGGCCACGGTTTGAATAACGTAGGACTCCCATTTGCCCTTGATCGCAGAGACATCGAGTTTCCCACTCGTCACCAACTCATCAATGACAGCGCTCTTGCCCACCGTTCCAATCAGGATTGTCGGCGTTGAAATCCCGCTCATTGAACGGACTACGCTCGCTGCATTTCCAGAGACTCGCCCAATGTCCTGCGCCAGATCGTTCGCCGCGCGCGCCACTCCGGGATAGTCGCCGGGATCAACGTATATAGGCGAAGTGTGACTCGCACACACGACACAGAAGGAGTTCTGCGAAGATTTAAACTCGACCAGGCCCGGTCTGGGCATGGCGTACGCGTTCGCAGCAAATGCGAGCAACAGTGCGACGCAAAAGCCGCTATTTCGCGAAATACTGAACCTGCTCGTAAATCGGGTCAGCTTGTGCCTGATCGCCCCAGCATATCTTTGCATTGCACCCTACTTGGCCTAGCTAGCTTCGTACCAACTTTTGTCGTTCCGAGAGCCAATGTTCTGGACTGTCAGGTAGTCGCCGATCTTGAAAATATTCGCGTCTTCTTGATGCATCCGGTGTTTGTGTTTCCGCCAGAATGAAGACGCAATTCCGTTTCCCACTCCATCAATAGTAGGGAGCAACTGGCACCCTTCACAACCGACCAAAGTATAGGCAACTAAGCCACTGGCGCTTGAAACTGAGTTGATCTCAGTTGTTCGGAGTTAGAGCAGTTTCCGCATTGGTGTAGTCCGTGACATCGCGAGCAAAATGCGGGGATTCTTCGCTTTGCTCAGAATGACAATTTATTCTTGGTCTACAGTAATTCGAGAAGTGATCTAACTGTATATTTCCATCGGATCAGGCAGTTTGGCGACAGGCCAATCCACAACATCAAAAACCATTGGCATCCTTGCAGCGTTTATTGTCGAAATGCAGCGTGGCACGTTGCTGCTTATTGCATGAAGGTGGTGATGCTTTGCGCTGGCAGTGTGGCGGTGAAGGTGTTGCTGACTACGGGAAACAAGCTTTGTTGCGCAATGGAGCCGGCAGAGGTGGTCTGATAGGGCGTCAACGCGGTTACCGTCTGGTTGTTGATCTGAATTGGAAACGCGACTGTGGAGGTGTTGGAGTTGACGACTACAATCACACTGCGCCCATTGCCGGCGTAGGCCGACATGTATACGCCGGTGCTTGGGGTTGGCGTTGCTGCATAACGCACATAGCCGGGGCGGATGAAGCGCGCATACTGCGCCATGGCATAACCGAAGTAGCTCGGAGTGTCAGTGCTATCAAGCAGGTAGTTTTGCACACTGGACGACGAGCTGCTCATCGGCCACCACCAGACGTAGGCGTTGTACTGTCCCACGGTCATGGAGTTGTGAATCTCTATTGCCGCTGAGATGGCATCGGCAATGGAGGTAGTGGCTCCCCCTGAAACCGGCTTGAGGTAGTGCTCGGTCATCCACACGTCCTTGCCCTTGTTTACCGCATTCGCATAGTAGGCTGGCTTGGATCCGTAAAGGTGGCCGCCGATGATGGAGATGTTTCCTACAGCCGCACTATCATTCAGCGCCGTGTCCGACATGGCCTGACTGAAATAGAATGATTCCGGCATCATCAGCTTGACCGGAGTGGTTCCCTGAGTCAGTACAGAGCCGTATCCGGCTAGCCACGCATCCATTTGCGCCGCTGTCCACAGACAGGACTCATAGCAATCCGCCCCGGTCGGGCCTTCATCGTTTGTGGTGGTTGGATTGCACGGATTCCAGTCGGGCTCGTTCTGCATGGAGACTGCATAGAGGCTTACGCTCTGACTGTTGGCATAGTTAACGTAGGCCTTTAGATAGTTTGCGTAGTCGGAATAGCTGCTTGTACTCAGGCTGCCTTCGTTGATGCTGCCGTTGGTCTTCATGCTGGCAGGCGGAGTCCATGGCGTGGCGAAGATGGTTGCGCCCAAGGATTGCGCTGCTTTGGCATTTGCAAGCTCTACGGTCCACGCACTGGTGCCAGCGGTCTGGGTCGATGAGGTCCAGGTGGTTGGCGCAATGCGCACGCGCATAATGCTGAGTCCGAGGTTGGTTCCCGATGTGCCATACAAGGCCGTAGTCTCGGCGCTCAGCATCGCGCTACCGGCCCACGCTTCCGATACGCCAAAGCCGCGAATAGTCTGCTGCGCGCTGCCGAAGTCCACCACTGCCGTGCCGCCAGTGAGCACGCTGAGCGGCACCGTGGCCGTCTGGGTTGTGTATTTGCTGTAGTCCGAAGGCGTAAAGGTCGCGGTAAGGGTAAAGACTCCGGCGGTGCTCATAACCGTGCCTGCGGCGGGCGAGTAATTGAAACTGCCAGCTACGTTGGCGGTTGCATTCAACTGTGTCGACGTAAGGCTCGCGCCAGGTGCAATGGCAGCGGGCGTGGCCCATGTGATAATCGGCATATCAAGGGTAGTGGAACGAGCGTCTGCAGAATCGCCATTGCTCGCCCCACATCCCGCGATCAGGCCGGAGGCCAGAAGAAACATCGTGAAAGTCAGGTGTTTGTATGTGGCAATCATCGTTCTATGCTCCGTATTGTCATGGAATCTCCATGCAGACAAGGGGTTATTGAGCAATTCAGACAATGGCGTAGTCCATAGCAGCGCGAACACAATACGGGGATTCTTCGCTTCGCTCAGAATGACAATTCATTCCTGGTCTATAGAATTTCAATTAATGCTTTAGTCGGAATATATTTCGCTACTTTGCAAGCGAGGCCTCTCCTGCGGGAGAGGCCTCGCTTGCGCTGCCTAGTGACGGTTTACATGCTGGTTACAACCAGTGTGAAGGTAGTTGAATGAACGGTTGTGCCTGAAGTTCCAGTCACCGTCACCGTGCTTGTAGTGCTTACGTTTGGCTGAACCGCAGAGGACCCGCAACCACTCAGCATCTCTAATCCGGCAGCGCTCATCACTAGCAGCACTACCAGCAGCAGACGGTTGCGCTTACGGAAACCGAAGAAGCAGAGCGCTGCGGCCAGAGTTGCAGTCGGCAGGAAGGGATTTGGGCCGGAGTGCTTTGCCGAAGTGAGTGCGTTCGGTTCAACGAACACAGTACTGGTTGCCGCAGTGCCACTTGTAGCCGTCGGATCAAGCATGGTGATCTTGTTTACGACGATCGTCGGCCATGAGGGCGTAGCTGTTGGCACACTGTAGTTACAACTGTAATTTGCAGGCAGTCCCGAGCAGGAGATGGCAACCCCCGAATTGAAGCCAAACAACGGTGTGATCGTGATTGGCTGGAAGTCGGCATGGCCGTTCACAATGGTAATGGTTTGCTTCGCCGCAGTAATGGTGTTTCCAAGTGTAATGGTGAAATCTGGAATTAAGGTGTAGGTAGCCGAAGCAATCACACTGCTGGAGTCGCCAGTCTTGACGGCAATAGCCTGCAAGGTAGCGGTAGACCCAACCGTAAGCGCACCGGTATAGGCTGTCGAACTCGGCGACGGAGTCGTTCCGTTCAGAGTGTAGTAGATGGTAGCGCCAGACATCGTGTCTGCAATAGTCACCGTCTGCGTTGAGGGATAGGATCCAGTAGCAACGGAGAAGGTCGGCGTGGGCACCACTATGGTGTAGGTTGCAGTAGCAACCGAGCTATTGGTGTAGCCTGTTGCGACGGCAATGGCATTCACGGTAGTCGTCGCCGCAACCGTAATCGCTCCGCTGTAAAGAGTCGAACTCGTCGTCGGAGTCGTGCCGTTCAGAGTGTAGTAAATGGTGGATCCAGACATCGTGTCTGCAATACTCACCGTCTGGGTGGCGGTATAGGATCCGGTAGCCACGGAGAAGGTCGGCGTGGGTACCGCTATGGTGTAGGATGCGCTAGCAATCGCGCTACTGGTGTAACCCGTCTCGACGGCGATGGCATTCACGGTAGTCGTCGTCGCAACCGTAATCGCTCCGCTGTAGAGAGTCGAACTCGGCGTCGGGGTGGAGCCGTCGATGGTGTAGTAGATGGAGGATCCCGAAGTCGAGTCTGAGATGCTCACGCTCTGGGTTGCGGTATAGGTACCCGCAGCGACGGATAAGGTTGGCGTGGCAACGATGCCCACGGGGTTCACCGTAATCGTCTCCGTCGTCTGCGAGGCAGCGGCATAGGTAATGCCGGAAACAACTCCGCCTGCCTGATTCGCGGCAATAACGGTGGAGCCTACGCCCGTCAGCGTCAGGGTATTGTTGTTTGTTCCGCTTAGCGTACCGCCACCACTGAGAATGCTGAAGACCACAGGATTGCCAGAACCGCCGCCGGTTGCCGACAGAGTGATCGGCGGTATTGACGAACTCCAGGTGACAGAGGTGGTCGCAGTCGTGAAGGTGATGGGTTGTAGCGTTGCATTTACCGTTGCCTGGCCGCTCATCGATAGATTCTGCGTACTACCAGTAGTACCGAAGCTTCCGATTCCCGAAGACACCGTGTAGCTCTGAAGGTTGTTGGCGAGAGTGACCGTGCCAGTAGTTGGATTAGCCAGATCGGCCGTAGACGAAGGCGTAAAGTCCACGATCAGGCTGCAATTGCCAGCAGCGATCACAGAGGTTGTGCCGGTGCATCCATTGCTGGAATCAAGGGCAAAATCGTTGGTGCTGACTATGGAATTATCTACGATTGCGGGTGCCGCAGAGAAGGTCAGCGCCGCGTTACCGCTGTTGTATACCATCGACGTTTTCGAACTACTCGACCCTCTTAATGTGTTTGCGAAGGTGGCCATCGTAGCTGGTGAGTTGACGTTGAGTTCTACAATCTGCGCCCCCGTCGAATCAGCAATGTAGATGTTTCCAGCCAGATCCAGACTCAATGCCTGCGGTTTGGTGAGCGTGACGGAACCGGTAGTGAGAGCGGATCCGACGCCGTTGTCGACTAGAATCAGACCCTTGCTTGTGTCGGCGACAACCAGAGCGCCGGAAGGAAGAACCGTGATCCCGGTGGGCGCAGCCAGAGTGACGCCCGTCGTGCTGACTACGCTGGCCACGCCAGTTATGCTGTACTCGACGATGCGGCTGTTGCCGGTATCGGCGATGAAGAGGTTGCCGGAGGCATCAAGAGCCAAGCCAGTGGGGCCACTCAGCTTTGTTCCAGCGAAGGTCAATGTGCTGGGAACGTAAACAATATTCTGCGAGTAGGCTGCGTTGTACTGGTGCGCCTGAATGATGCGGTTGTTGCCGGTATCGGCGATATAGAGGTTGGAATAGCCGTCGATGGCAATCCCCTTGGGGCCGCTTAGCGCAGTCCCTCCTACGGTCGTTCCGCTGGGCACGACCACGAACGGAGTTCCCATCAAATCAAATGAGAACTTGGTTACGGTAGGTGCGCTGGAAGAACTGTCAAGGATATACGCGGAGTTGGCGCCATCCAGCACCACGCCCACAGGAGTGGTAAAGGTTGTGCCGGTCACTTCATAGGTGTAACCAGAACCATTGGCCTGACAGAAGTTGACGGCCGCAGTCGCTGTACTGGCCGTCTTCGAAAGACAGTCGATATCGAGCGTACCGTTGGCGCTATCGGCGACAAAGATGTCTCCATAGGTATCGACAGCCACGGCCTGCGGAGTGAAGCTGGTGGCCAGAGTGGCATGGCTGGAGGTCGTATACAACTGCGAAAGAGCGACCGCCTTAGAGGCTATGCCGGGCAGGAACAGAGGTTGCGGTCCCACGCCGACACCCTGCAGATTGACGATATAGGCTCCGTTTGTGGTGCTTGCAGTCAGTAATCCATTTCCTGCCGGAGAACCCGTAGTGGGCCCCAGAGCATACGGATATCCGGGAGGGGAGAACGAACCCCGCAGCAAGCCAGCATGTACGGGCTGGAAGTACATTTGTACACTTTGAGCGCCGCCGCTCGCAGCATTCGTTGAGGCACTATACGGAGTGCCACCAAAGTAATTTTTGTTTCCGCTATAAGGAAAACTCTGTAGATAGGCTGCATTGGCAGCACTAAGGCTACTGGGCGAGGCCGTTGGAGAGAGAGCGGAAGCAATTAAGTAGCTAGGAACCGCCCAGGTGATGCTGATATACGGTGCCGCCGCAGTACTCGTCACTTCCGTACCCACGTTGACCTTGCCGAAGTTGAAGCCGCCCACCTGAGTCTGCATGATGTTGGTCGCACTGGCGTAGTAGTAATTGCCATGCCCATCAAACGTACCGCCATAGAGGTCGTTATTGGTATACATCAGATTATTGGTGGCGCCGCCACTGGGGCCAGTGGTTCCTGCAACCAAAATGCTGTACTGGTCGGCGAAGGTCAGGGCACCGCTTTCCAGCGGAATTTCGGAGATCTGAGTTGCCCCGGAGATAATTAGATTGCCCCACGGATCCGTGGTGACGCCGGTAGCTGCGGCAACGTTCACTGTGGTACTGGCGACTGTCAGAGAGCCCGAGGCCAAATTACCTATAGTAGTCAGAACGCTGCTACTGACCAGCGAAACCAAGCCTCCGCCGGTGTGGCCTGTCACGCTGTCGCAGTAGTAAAGCTTGCCGTCGCCAGCGACTGTTACCTGCGCATAGGCGTTGCTGGACAAGTTGTCAACGAGCAAAGTGATAGTGCCCGCCGCTGAGGTATTGAACTTGATCACGCGGTTGTATGCGCCAGCGGAAACACTATCGCTGACGTCCACAAGATAGACATTGCCGCCGCCATCCGAATACACGTCGCCAACCTGAAGACTGGTGAGACTGGAGCCGATACTGCCAGCCGACCAGATACATGGAGCGGTTGGAGCAGAGGTGCAGGCAACGCTGACATTAATCAAAGACAGGCCAGCGGAGTTGTAGTTGCTGTTGCCGGTAATCGCCGCAGTATTGGGGATTCCGTTGGAGGCAGGAATCTCGATCAGCGCAGTTCCTGAACCATTGCCATTGGAGACCCACAGTGTGCCGGAGGCGTCGACAAAGGCGCTGTTCGCACCGGTCTGGCCCAGTCCGCTAATCAGCGGAGTCGGGGTTGAAACCGTGACCACAGGGCTGGATGCCGGAATCTCGTAGAGTGTGCTGTTTGATCCAGTTACATGCCCGACATAAAATACGTTGCCTGCCTTATCGACGGCAACCCGGCCTGGCGAAATGCTGGTCGCCCCATTGGTGAAGAGGGTCGAGGTTGCCGTGGGCGTAGCCGTCGGTATATAGGTCGCCAGCGTGATTGCAGCAGCAGGTCTCACCCCAACCACTGGAAACAGAATCAGCAGCAGCGGCAGCGCCCATAGCTTGTATCGCGACATACTACCACCGAACTTCCGCATTGAAGATTCCATGTTCATGAACGAGTTCCCCATTTTTCTACTCCAATTCCGACACTGAATGGTTGTTAGAAGTCTTCTTCCTTTACCAAAGAGCGCCAGCCTTCAACGATCACTAAATAGCGTTCCTACAAAAAACGATGGTGCTTTGAATACGGCGAAATCTAATGTTGCAGTCAAGGCCGTCTCAGACGGTTGATCGCAACGCGCGATCGACCGCCCTATCGACCGTTTATTCGTTATTCACATTCAACGTGATGGTGTAGGTATGAACCACGGTTCCCGATGTTGCAGTCAGGGTGAAGGTGCTGGTATGCGTCGCCCCCTGAACCAAAGAGGAAGTGCAACCGGTCATCATGGATGCCCCAACAGCGCTCAAGATCACCAGCATCACCATCGTCAACCGTTTGCGTTTGCGGAAGCCCCCGAAGAATAAAGCAAGGGCCAGCGCTGCAACCGGCACGAAAGGACGTCTCTCTGAATGACTCAGGGATGCGGTCTCGTTGGCCTGAATTATCATGGTGCCGTATACGGTGGCAGTGGTGTTGGCCGGGATCGTCAGCGCGGACGTCGCATTACCGGAAGCATCCTGGAAGCTGCACGCATCGTTCGAGTACAGCCCAGTACAGGTGAGAACAACATTTCCAGTGAAGCCAAAGAGAGGAGTGAGAGAAAGTGTTGCGGAGCCTCCAAGCCCGTTGGGAATGATGAAATTAGTTACATAGGCGTTGAGGATGAAGTCGGGATAGAGAGTATAGACCGCCGTTGCAATCGGGCTGTTTGAATAGCCGGGGGCTCCAACCGCGAAGGCTTTGATGACTGTAGTGATTCCAACGGGAATCGCTGTGCCAGCGGTATAGACAAGCGAGCTTGTGGTCGGAGTGTTGCCGTTTGTGGTGTAGTAAATGGTGGCGCCAGCAGTCGCATCGCTGAGGGTCACTGACTGGATAGCGGTGTAGATGCCTGCGGGTACGGAGAAGGTCGGCGTGGCTACAATGCCAATCGGGTTTACTACAATCGATTGCGTCGCCTGCGTCGCCGCTCCATAGTAGACGCCGTTAGCCAGAGCGCCTGCCTGATTCGCTGCGATAACGGTAGTGCCAATGGCCGACACGGTCAGTGTGTTGTTGTTCGTTCCACTCAGCGTCCCCGGACCGCTGAGGATGCTGAAGACTACCGGCTTGCCAGAGGGACCGCCGGTTGCCGATAGAGTGAACGGCGGTATCGACGAGCTCCAGGTGACAGACGTGATCGGAGTCGTGAAGGTGATGGTCTGCGGCGTCAGTGTTGTCGTGGCCTGCCCGATCAACGTAACCGCCTGTGTGCCGCCAGTGGTGCCGAAGGTGCCGATATACTGCGCGGAAGAGGCTGGATTCGCAGTCAACGTATAGCTCTGAAGATTATCGGCAAGCGTGACCGCCCCGATGGTTGGGTTATATACATCTGCCGTTACAGCAGGCGTAAAGCTCGCGATCAAACTGCAATTAGATGCGATGGCCACCGAGGTAGATGTTGTGCAGGCGTTGCTGGAACTGATACTGAATTCATTGGCTGCTGGTGTGGTGACATCGGCAACCGTAGGCGCGGCAGAGATGGTCAGAGGCGCATTTCCACTGTTATATACCCAGGAAGTCTCTGAACTGGTGTCCCTCCCTCTGTAGGTCAGCGGGAAAGCAGTCGCCGTAGCTGGCGAATTTGTATTGAGTTCCACGACCTGCGAACCGGACGGATCGGCAACATATATATTCCCGGCCAGATCCAGAGCCAATCCCTGTGTGCTGGAGAGAGGGACGGATCCGGTCGTGAGCAAGGATCCGACCCCGTTGTCAGCCAGAATCAATCCTAGAGTTGAATCAGCGATTACCAGCGCACCGGAGGGAAGAACTTTTACATTGGTTGGCGCAGTCAGAGTAACACCGGTAGTTTTTACTACGCTGGTCGCACCTGTCACGCTGTACTCGACGATGCGGCTGTTGCCGGTATCTGCGATGAAGAGATTTCCGGAGGCATCGAGTCCCATACCAGTCGGGCCACTCAGCGCGATTCCCCCGAACTTTACTGTGCTAGGAACGTAAACGATATTCTGCGAGTAGGCTGCGTTGTACTGATGTGCCTGAAGGATGCGGTTGTTCCCCGTGTCGGCAATGTAGAGATTGGCATATCCGTCAATGGCAAGGCCCTGAGGACTGGATAGCGCCGTACCAGCTACCGTCGTTCCATTGGCTACGACCACGCTGGGAATCATTGTGTCGTATGGGAACTTGCTCACAATCGGAGTGCTGGAACCGCTGTCCAGAACATACGCATTATTGGCCCCATCCAACACCACATCCACAGGAGTGACGAAGCTGGGATAAATCTTATTCTTGTTTAATGTGTAGCCAACCTTATAGGCGTAACCGGGCGCATTAGCCTGACAAAAACTTGAAAGCGCAGCGGACGTGTTTGAAGTCGTAGCAAGACAATCAACGTCCAGCGAACTATTTGCATTGTCAACGACGAAGATATCTCCATAGGTATCGACGGCCGCGCTCGTCGGGGTAAATCCGACTGCCTTTGTTGTATGGCTGGAGCTTGTATACAACTGAGACAAGCTCACCGCTTGCGATGCCGTACCGGGTAGGAACATGGGTTGCGGGCCAACGCCTACGCCCTGTAGATTGACGACGTATGCGTCACTCGCAGAATAATCCGCGCACGGGTTCACAACGGTGCCGCTGCTGTTACAGGGCGGATCCGTGATAGCCAGCGCATTCATATACCCCTGCGGCGAGTCTGCTCCCCTCAGCAAGCCAGCATGAACCGGTTGGAAGTACATGAGGAGATACTGGCCCGTGTTTGAGGCGGAATAAGGGGTACCACCAAAGAAGTTCTTCGAGTTTGCATTAGGAAAGCTCTGTAGATAGGCTGCGTTGGCTGAACTCAAGGTACTCGGAGAAGCCGTTGGAAACATGCCGGATTGAATTAGATAACTAGGAATATCCCAGGTAAGGGTAAAGTAAGGCGCCGCAGTGGTCACCTCCGTTCCTACATTGACCTTCCCGAAGTTGTAGCCGTTGACCTGAACCTGCATGATATTCGTTGCGCTTGCGTAGTAATAGCTTCCATGCACATCGAACGTGCCGCCGTAAACTACGTTGTTGGAGTACATCGGAGCATTGGAGCCAGAGATAGCAACAATCAGGTTGAACTGATCCGCAAAGTTCAGGGCACCGTTTTCCAATGGGACTTCGGCGAGTTGCTTTGGACCGGAGATGATCAGATTTCCCCAGATATCCGAGGTAATGCCAGTGGCGGCCGTAACTTTAACAATCCCGTTGAGCAGGGTCAACGAAGCATTAGAGACATTAGCCACGGTCGTAAGCGATCCGCTGCTGATGACCGAAACCAAGCCGCCGCTGCTATTGCCTGTCACGCTATCGCAGTAGTAAACGTTTCCATCGCCAGCGACAGTTACCTGCGCATAGGCATTGCTGGTTAATTTGTCAGCCAGCACGGAAATTGTTCCGATGATAGAGGTGTTGAACTCGATCACGCGGTTGTATGCGCCAGCGGAGACGCTATCGCTGACATCCACTAGATAGACATTGCCGTTGCCATCTGAATACACGTCGCCAATCTGGAGGCTGGTGAGGCTGGAGCTGATACTTCCGGCCGACCAGATGCAAGCAGCGGTTGAGGCAGAGGTACAGGAGACGCTGACATTGATAAACGGCAGGCCAGTGGAGTTGTAGTTGCTGCTGCCGGTGATCGCCGCGATATTGGGGATTCCGTTGGAGGCCGGGATCTCGATCAGTGCAGCTCCTGAGCCATTTCCATTGGAGACCCAAAGCGTACCAGCGGCATCGACCATGGCGCTGTTGGATCCGGTCTGGCCTAGTCCGCTGATAAGCGCAGTCGGGGTTGTGACGGTGACTACAGGGCTGGCTGCCGGAATCTCGTAGAGCGTACTGGCTGATCCAGTTACATGCCCGACATAAAATGCGTTGCCAGCCTTGTCAACGGCAACCCGGCCCGGCGAAATACTCGTCGCACCATTGCTGAACAACGTCGAAGTTGCTGTGGGTACCGCCGTCGGGATGTAGGACGAGTACGGGTTCTGCGCTCCAGCCGAAACCATACAGCCAGCCAGCATAGCGAACAGCACACCAACGGTTCGCACCATCACTTGAGGATTACTACCGCCAGATTTACGCACCGAAGATTCCATCTTCATGACAAACTCTCCCATTTCTTTACGCCGGTCTTCAATACCTGCAATGCATGCGTGTGGCCGCTCAGAATACATACTTGACCGATATTTCCATGATTCGTCTTCCCGTGCGGATGTTTGCGGATCCAAACCCAGGCCCAAAGCTAGGCTGCTGATTCGTTGCCGTTGACAGATCCTGATTGATGTCATTCGCATAGAGAGTCTGAGTAAAATTCATCGAATACCCGCCAGGATATAGCGACGAGAACGTGTAGTTAGCCCGGTTGATCACGTTGAACGCAGCGACTCGCAATTGCAAGCTATCTTTATTGCGAATCTTCAGTTCCTTCTTCATCGCCAGATCGGTGTTGAAGAAGGCGGGGCCGCGCAAGTTGCCATAGTAGGTAGGCCCATTCGTGCCGAGCGTAGGCAGGCGGAATGCTGTGCCATCAACATACTGGTGGTTCCCTTTACCGTTCGGAAATCCGACGACCGTAGGTTGTAGAGCAATATCCGGTGTGCCGAGAACACTCGCGCTGGTGATCTGCAGCGTACACATGGTTGCCGTTCCGCTCAGAGCGCATGTACTTGAGTTGTTGTATCCCGGGACGTTCGCTGTGGTTCCGGCCGGAACAGTCAATGTGCCCGAGAGGTTGAAGTTGGACGACATAAGACTGGTTAGCAGGGTGCCGCTCTGGAAATTTGTGATGCCAGAGATCTCCCAGCCATTTGCCAGCCAACCCAGATAACGCTCGTGAACTACGTTCCCCAATGTATAGGAGTAGTTAAGATTCACGATGTTCGTTCGATCTATATTCAAGGGCAAGTAGTCATTGCTCAGGTTGATCGGATCGGGGCCCGCAACAGCGCCTAGAGCCTTGCTCCATGTATAGTTGGCGCTAATCCGTGCATGTCGAGGCGTCCATGTATACATGGTCTGCATGGCGTTGTAATTCGCATATCCTCTATGCCGAATGGCGTAGATATTCGCATAGAGCGGATATGGCCTGAAGGAGTCAGTATCTGCAGTGGTCAGATTGGCGAGGTTTCCGTTGCCCGTGTTTGCTGGGCCGAAGACCGGCCATATCTTCCCGACCGTCGATGCTGTATCGGGCCGCCCTGCGTCTGGCTGAGGCTTATATAAAGACCCATACGGCATGGCATTGATGTTTCTTAGGTTGTTGGCCTCCATCAGATGTTCGGATCTGTTCCCTACATAGCCGATTTCAAAGACCATATTCTTCGGCAGGCGCTGATCGAGAACGAGATTGTAGGTTTGTACGCGAGACATCTCATCGTCGTTCACCATGCGGGTGTAGATACTGCTGTCTTTCACAAATCCCGATGAGGACGAAGTTACATTTCCCTGATTCAGATACAGATTCTTGAATGTATGTCCGCTGGCCTGAGTGGAGTAGGTTCGCTGTCCCTCTGCTGTTTGCGCGGACAAGAGTCCGTCGGTATAGGAGTCATGTTGACGATACGTTCCATAACCAGCACGGAGGATTGTTTTGGAGTCGCCACGGAAGTCATAAACGAAACCGACCCTGGGGTTGATATATGCGGGGCGCGTGGGAACGCCGGTCAGCGGAATAGACGCGTCAATGGCATGGTAGAGAACGCCGGGAGAGGCCAGAGGCGCTCCGCTTGCGTAAGCCTTGGCATCGAAGACCGCGACGCCCTGACCATGAGGATCTATCCATGGCGTGAAGTGTTCCAACCGGACGCCAGCGTCAATGGACATATGCCGATTGACCAGCCAATGGTCCTGCACATAACCGGACAGAGAATAGAAATATAGATTCGTCTCTACTTTTTTGTTGGTCTGACTGATGCCGCCAATAATTCCTTCGAGTAGATCTGCGGTGTTGTTATTTGCGCTGTGTACCACGGATCCATCGGCATCCGTGAACGACGCTGGATGGTAATAATCGCTGAGAGATCCGTTGGTGTTCTGCCCTGATAGTACCTGTGGGTTATCTACCCATTGGTAGTAGATTCCAGCGCGCAGGGTATGCCGTTGAATCAACTTAGTTATGTTGTCGCCAGCAACCCGTATCTGCTTTTTCGTAAAGTCGCCGCCAAATGTCGGATCCTCAATGGTTGCGAAGGGCAAGGCTCCGAAATAAGCGCTGCCGTACGTCTGCAAACTGGGGAGAGCCTTCGACCCATTGTTGAAGAGAAGCGAATAGGGTTCTCCTTCAACGGCTGAAGGGTTCCTCAGATTGAACGCCTGTGAGAAGTAGGCTCCGCCTGCATAGAACTGATTCGTCAGCGAAGGACTAATAATAGTAGTTACTTCCATGCTGCCGACATGCGAGGTCACGGTGCCAGTAAAGCCCCCGCCCGGCGTATCCATCCCGCCCCCCATGCCGTTGGGGCCAGGTCTGCCGTAGGTACTGGATGGCTCATACTGTTTTCCACTCTCCAGTCCATACGCCAGAAACATATGCGTCATGTCTGACATCGCATAGTCAACCCGGCTCTTTACCTGATAGAGATTACTATTCACAAAATCTGTAGTGATGTAGTTATAGTTACCGGTGGTATTAACTACGTTCGGGAGCGGCATCGAGTTGAAGAGGAGCGATCCCATTGGATCGATATAGGAACTAATGTCGCCGTTGCTGATTGGCTGGGCGGTTCCGCCCAAGGGCCCTTGCTTCGGAACCAGACAAATGTTGGCATAGACCGTGTTAGGACAGGCGTTGTTGACGCGATTCGGCCCCAGCATTGCATTGAGTTGAGTATCACTGAAATCACCCACACGCATTCCTGCCGTCGGGACAAGCGCGCTTACGGTCGCCGAGTATGCACTGTTGTACGCATAGACTTTGCGCTGTGCATATTCTTCTGCGCCGACGAAGAAGGTCAGTTTCTTTGACCGATTGAAATCAAGTGCGGGGATACGCACCGGACCGCTAATGGTGAAGCCAGGATAGATCTGCCGATCATGCGGAGCCGGCTGGCCCGAGTATTTCGCAATCCAGTCAACCGAATTTAGTTGGTAGGTGCGCCCATATACATACAACGAACCATGATAATCATTGCCGCCCGATTTGCTGATCGCATTGATGACGACCGGACCATGAGCCGTATCGGCGGTGAAGCTTCCGGTTTGCACCTTAACTTCCGCCACTTGATCGTAATTTACGTTTTGGATGGCGAGACCGTACGATCCGGGATCGGTGATGTCCATGCCGTCCGAAAGAATTGAAGTTGAGTTTGTTTGGGTTCCGTTGCTGGAGTAAGCTCCGATGGCACCGCCAAAAGAAACAATCGACGGATCATAAGCCGCATTGGCAAACGTACTACCGTTCGTCACGATCGCCATTCCAGGAAGGATCTTGAGCAGCTCTGTGACGTCGCGACCCTCAATGGCCAGATGTTCGATATTCTCGCTGGAGATCAACGTGCTTGTTTCACCGGAGTCGGTGCTGATCTGCCCTTGAACACTGGTTACCGTAACTGTGGCCTCGGTGCCAATACTCAACACAATATCTCTGAAGGTTTGTTGATCTCCCGGATCCAGATGAATCCCAGCAATCTCCGATCTTTCAAAACCGCTCGCGTCGACATCGAGTACATAATCGCCGGTCACAAGGCCTGAAAATGAAAACACGCCGGAGCCATTACTCCCCGTCGTGAGGATCTTGCCCGTGGCGACGTTTTTCAGTTGAACCTTAGCCTTGGAGATCAGCGCCCCCGAAGGATCATGCACAATGCCGCCTAATGTTGCAGAACTTTGGGCCACACCGCTCGATAAGGCGCAAAAGGTCATGACCAGAAGGAGGAGCAATCCCCGCAAGGCAACGACGAAGGAGGAACCGTTCGGGGGATTTCCTGGTTCGCTAAGAACCGTCCTTGACTCGACTGCCATGCAGTTTGGCTGGGTGCCAACCGTCATATAGCTTGTTACGAATTTATTTTGTCCTGACATCCTAGGTAGCTCCTGACGTGTACGCCGGAATTTGACCCTGCAACGGCTCTCTTACTCTGTACAGGCGACCCCCCAGAGTATTCCGGGACTTGTTCGAGCCTCTCGGGCTGGAACTTCAGTACGCAGAGAGTCGCTTTGTTGATTACGAGGTGATCCTAATGATCCGCAAACAGGGTTCACAACCGACTAAAGTATAGGAGATGAAAATATGTACTTGCGGAACTCCTGCTCAAGGAAGCAGAATCACTTCACGGCATTTTTGTCGGACTTTTGGTCAATCGGCGTAGGGTTGGTCGACAGACGTAAATCGTTTCGACGAAGAGGCTTTCAGGAGTATCATGACCAATGTTTTGATTGTCGACGATCACCCGATTACCCGAACAGGACTCGGGGCCGTTCTACAGACACAGCCTTCCTACCATGTGTGTGGCGAGGCCGGAACGGTTCAAGAGGCAGTAGCTCAGTTTGATCGGCTTCGCCCTGACGTCACGCTTTTGGATCTAAATCTTCCGGACGGCTATGGCGTCGATGCCATCCGAAAGATAAGGCGGATCGACCCAGACGCAAAGATCCTAGTCATCACGACCTACGAGGGCGATGAGGATATTCATCAAGCCCTACAGGCGGGAGCGAAAGGGTATCTGGTGAAGGGAGCTTCCCACGAAACGATCTTTCGTGCTCTGCACCGGGTCGAGCAAGGTGCGGTCTTCCTGCCACAACCTGCAAACAACACTCTGCGAAATCGGAGTTCCGAGAATCTGACGCCCAGAGAACGACAGGTTCTCTCCCTGATTGTTGCGGGGAAAAGCAATCGAGAGATCGGGGAACTCTTGAATATTAAAGAAGTCAGCGTAAAAGCGCATGTGACGATCATCCTCTCTCGGCTACAGGTTTCGGATCGCACACAGGCTGTCGTTGCCGCACTGAAGCGGGGGTTAGAACACCTTTAGAACGTAGGCAATTGCTTCGGTTCCACTCACCCTCGTATAGAACACCAGAGGTTTCCACTCACGATGAAGGTTGCAACAAACTCTAACTCGATGAGGGTTCGTACCTCATATTGGCCTTTCGGCCATATTCTGTTTTCTCTCTTGTTTCTGGTTTCTGGCGTGTGTCAGGGCCAAAAGGAATCTTTCAGTATCAACTCCTGGGGCACTCGGAACGGTCTCCCAGAGATGTCCGTTCAGGGCCTCGCGATTGAACCCAACGGTGGACTCTTCGTTGGAACGGCAGGAGGACTCTGCCTATTTGATGGATCCTACTGCAAGCCTCTACAAAATCGAGAGATGAGTAAGTTCCCGGCGAGTAGCTTAACATCTCTTTTCCGAGAACGCGATCAATCCCTATGGGCGGGCACGGAAGGAGGCGGACTCCTCCACATCACGGCAGACCGAGTTGAGGTCTTTGATCGACGAAATGGGCTGAGTGACCCGTATATTCGGGCTATCTTCGAGGACTCCAAGGGGCGTCTTTGGGTGGGTACGGACGGGGGACTCTTTCGCAGGTCGGGTTCCGTCTTTCAGAGAATCACCCTCCCAAAGAGCGGAGGGCGTCAGGACATCTATGCAATTGCGGAAGACTCCCAACACAGACTGATCGTTGGCGGCTATGAACTGATGATCCTGGACGAATCGGAGAGTCCATCCTTATCTTTACACTCCGCCAAGGTTCCTGTTCCCTATCCGATTCGAAGCCTGCTCCTGACAAAGGAGGGCCGCCTGATTCTCGGAACTCTGGGGGGAGTCTACGAGAGTGTCGGGGGAAGATTCAGCAGACTTCCGTTTCCGCATGGCGACGTCGAAAGGCTCTGCCAGTCGGCGGATGGGGCCATTTGGGCTGGCACAATTTCTAATGGTTTGTGGCGCATGAAAGGAGAGAAAGCTTCACAGGTCCTCATCGGAAATGATGACTCTGGCCACTCCATCCTGGCGATGGCCGCAGATGCAGGTGGGCGTCTGTGGGTCGGCACTGAGACCGGACTTAGCAGGATCGAACCCACCAATGTGCATCTCATTCAATCCCCTGCGGCGGCGATCGACCGCGAGACGTTTGGTCTTTCTCCAAAGGGAACGGTTCTTTTAGTGAATAGTAAGGTGTACCGGCTGGACTCCGAGCAACGTCAGCCCATGAACTTCCAACTTCCCGGAGCGCCTAAAATCCTTCTTAACGCACTCTACGCAAGCGATCATTCCGTGTGGCTTGGAACCGCTGGCAATGGAGTCTTCCAGTTGGATAGCGACGGGCATTCAACACAATATTCAACTGACTCCCGGCTTAAGATCACCAGCGATTTTCCCAGAGGAATCGTAGAGGGGGTCAAAGGCGACATCTGGGTTGCAACCGCCTTTGGCCTGAACAGAATCTGGCATGGTGGAGTTGAGCAGTTCGACTCAAGGAATGGTCTTCCCAACCGCAATGTTCACGCGCTGCTGCGAGACCAAAAGGGTTGCATGTGGATTGGCACAGACAGCGGCCCTGCGGTCTACTGCGGCGGACACTTCATCGAAAATCGAGCCACGAAGACTTTGGGCGGGGAAGAGATCTCGGCCATGGCAGAGGACGCGAGCGGAACCATGTGGTTGGGAACGCGGAATCACGGCATCTACGCGTATCGCGAACCGGATCTCCGTCACTTCTCCACCTCGGACGGATTGTTGAGCAATTTCATCTGCGGACTCGCCGCAGACAAAGTCGGGACACTGTGGATCTCCAGCCCGGAAGCCATCTCCTCAATGCCGGTCAATCAACCGCTGGCAGAACCTTCAAAACCCAGTCTCGTCTTTGCCCAGCCGCACCCGCTCCCAAAGGGAGCCGAAGGCCTGAGTTTCAGCGGAAGGCGATTCCCCAACGCTCTGGTTGACGCTCATGGTGTTGTTTGGTTTGCATCCACCCGAGGGCCAGTGTACATTGACCAGTCGCTTCCCTCGTTGGACCACGCTGCGGACGGTCCTGTTCCGGTGATTACATCGGTTCTTGCGGACGACGCATATATTCAGAGGATTCCCCCCATCAGAATTCCTTCCGGCTCGAAGCTCGTCACGTTCACCTTTGGATCCGTCTATCTCGGGCCAGAACAGGATACGTTGCTGACCTATCGGCTCGAAGGGGTGGATGATAAATGGACGGTTTCTGCCGGATCGCATCAGGTGGAGTACCGAGGACTGCCTGCGGGATCGTACACCTTCGAGTTAAGAGCTTATGGTCGCACCCGACCCGACCTCTGGAAAAGTGCGCGCGTAGCTTTCGTCGTGCCTGTGATCTGGTACCGCAGTCTCTGGTTCTACATCTTCGTTCTACTGTCGTTGGGCGTGGTCTCCCTGCTGCTTTATATGCTCCATCTTCAGAGAGTCAAAGGGCGCTTCAAACTCATTCTGGAGGAAAGAACCAGACTCGCGCGAGAGATGCACGACACGTTGATTCAGGGGTGCAACGGTGTCGCAATGCTGTTGGAGGCAGATGCCAGCAGTCGGGGTCAACAGGAGAGCAAGTATCTGGACATTGCCCGCGAGCAGCTTCAGGCAACGGTTGCAGACGCTCGCGCAGCGGTATGGAACCTGCGCCAGTCGGAGACGGACGCAGACTTCATCCTCAGCATGCTCAACAACATCTCCGCACAAGCTTCGGAATCGTTTGGCATTCCGGTCTCCGTGAGTCACCCGACACGGATTCCAAAAGTATCGGCAGACGTAGCTCATGAGGCCTTGATGATCGTTCGGGAGGCTGTGACGAATGCAGGCAGCCATGGACGTCCAAGCACCATAAACATCAGCGCCCAGCAGGTCGAAAATCATCTTTTACTTCGAGTTTCTGATGATGGCATCGGCTTTGATGTCAACGCCGACCTGTCGGGCGATCACCACGGCATTTTGGGCATGCGGGAGCGAGCAGAGATGATCGGAGCCGATCTGGAGATTACAAGTACCACAGGAACCGGCACCTCTGTTCTACTCTCACTCAACGTCGCGTTCTAAACAGGCTTCTCCATCGCTTGTGCAGGGGGCCACCTTATAGCATTTTAGGGATTGCTATAGACCGATTTGTTTGTCATTCCGTAGCGTCTTTTGTTTGTCATTCCATAGCGAAGCGAAGGAATCTGCTGTTGCTCGCTCCACAACGGCATACCCCATTACCTGAAAATGCTTTAGAGCATTTTCAGCAATAGTGTAATGGTTCGCGCTGCGAACGAAATGCGGGGATTCTTCGCTTCGCTCAGAATGACAATATCATCCTGCTTTACAGTAACCGTGAAAATGCTTTATATGAAAGCCCCATACCAAACACGACTGCGGCGCGAGAAACCTCGCGCCGCAGTCGTGTTTTGAAGCAGTTCTGAGTTCTTCGAGGCCTTTGTTAGTCCTTGAAGATGCTGTGCGGAATGAGCTTCCAGTACTCATCCTGCGAGGCATCGTCGAGGCATGCCTGAATGATCTTGCGCCCCAGCGGATCGAGATCCGGCGTAAGGAAGGGGGTCAGTTCGCGCTTGAAGAACTCGCGCCACAGACGGGCTCCCTCCTCGAAGACCTCGGCTCCGCCCTGTAGCTGGCTGGCGACGTCGAGGAAGACCGGAGGAATCAGCGTACCTTCCACGCGAATCTGACGCGGAATGTAGCCGAGCAGAGGCAGCGGGCTGGCGATGAGCTGGTCATGCTGGAAGCTGGATCTGCCGCGACGGGCAAGGTACTCGCGAGCGATCCACTCGGCCATGAAGCCGACCTTCCACACGCCGATGTGCTGGTTGGGAATCAGGACGTGGCGCGTGTCGGTGTTCTCGACGATCTGGCGCAGCAGCAGGTTGGCCTGATCGACGCGGCGCCCGGTGCAGAACGCCCAGTAGGAGCCGACTCCCTCCGACTGCATTCCGGTCGAGTCCTGAATGCTGGGATTGGCGTGGCCGCGCGGCGCAACCAGTCTCCACAGCCAGGCCAGCGCTGGGCTGAGGACGTGTAGCAATCCGAGGATGCCGTACTGGCGGCTGTCCTTATGCGTGGGAGGGCAACGAACGCCGAAGCTGCGAATGTCGACCGCCACCGGACCGCTGGTGATGTCCGGGATCATGTCGCGAGGAATGATGACGCGCGGGTTGGTGCAGAGCTTGCCGGGCGCATCCTCGATGTGCTCCCAGGTCAGGCAGTTGCCGCCGGGAACGATGTAATGATTCAGAAAGATGAGCGGACGGGAGGGCTTGATACACAGACGCTCCAGGCTTGGATCGGTTCCGTAGCGCTGGATGTGATCGACGCGCACGAACCAGCCGTTCTCGGCGTCCGTGATGTTCAGCTTGGTCTGGCCCTCGTTGTAGTGGGGATGCGCGCAGGCCATGTCGTCGGCCATGGGACGGAGATGGCAGGCCTCGGGCAGAACCAGCGTACGCTCCTCGCCGGTGACGACGTTCTTGCCCAGCAGCAGGCGACCGTCTTCCATACGGTGAATATGCCCGGTCATCTCGCTCTTGCCGCCGCCTGAGGCGCCCTCGTGCATGATGACGGTCTCGTTATCGTACGGCGTGACAACGCCAACCGCGGCGCAGTGATTGGTCGTCCAACCCTCGCGCTCGCCGATGTCGAGCAACATGGAATAGACGCCCTTCTTCGCGCTTGGCCCGGGGTACAGGTTGTAAGCGTAGATCTCTTGATGAGTGTGGGTGCGGAAGTGGACGACGATCTGCTTGCCGTCGTAGTGGGTGTGACGGAAGGGAGGCGCGACAAACAGGACTCCGCCGTTGATGCGGAAGTCTGCGGGAAGCTGATTGCCGGGGATCATGCCCTGCAGATCGGCCAGAGCAGCGGCAAAGAAGCCAGCCTGACGCGGACAGATCAGAAGAGCGCCGTAGTGCAGATCGTCCGGCCCTGCGTAGAACGGAACAACGATCAACTCCTGCGTCTTGAGCCAATCCAGAGTCTTCTGGCGCGTGTGGTCGAAGGTCTCGCCAAAGCGCTCCGTATAGGTCGGCTTGTCGGTGGGAAGCTGGTCGCCGATGACCATGGCATCTGGATCGCGACGGCGCATGCGCGTATCCGGGAAGTTGATCGCCAGACCGTTGCGAGCCTTGGTGACGATGGCTTCAACGACGCGGCCTACCTCCGGGACATCGAAGGCGACCTCATATTCGCCCTTGTCCTCGCGGTTGGCATGCGACCAGTCGGTCGCATCTGAGGGACGGTCCAAAGCCCAGTTCAGCAGGTCTTCGCGGTTGTTGGCGACATACAGTGCAGGCGCGGCTGCAAGAACCTCAAGGACGTGCGCAGGTAGATGTAGCGTGGCCCAATCGCGTTGAAAGTCGATGGTCTCTTTGCTCTTGGCTGTAGTCGTAGTCATGAATGGCTTCCCTTTTCGGCGTACATAAATTTGTTGAAGCTCGCTTGTGCGAGGACGCAGAGGATCTACAAGACTCTGCTAATAGCATCTCACAGCCGAGCCGAACACTGCTAAAACAGGATCTTCCGGTCTGGAAACCAGGTGAGTTGCAGGGTCGTCGTAGTCACGGTCTGCTGGCCAGAGAGGTAGATCGGGGCCTTCCAGTGTTCATAGGAGAAGCTGCCGTTGACCTCGAAGTCCTTGCCAATACGCTTGACCGCTTGAAAGCGGATGTCGTTCAAGGTGGTTCCGCCGGGGATAAAGTCCTTGGCTGCTTTTTGATTGCGCATACTGAGTTGCAACCACTCGTTGCCGCTCAGGTGATAGGTGATCCAGCCCTGCCCGCCCTTGTCCTCGCGGCCGATCCAGTCTCCGAAGAGTTGCCCCGCGTTGGTATAGCCCTGTCGCTGAACGGTCTCCCAGTACATGAACTTACCTCCGAGGCTGTTGGTGATCGGCGGATCGGTGGAGACGGCCTCGGCGCGCAGGTCGAGCCGAGCGATGCCGGGAACGTGCGAGAGATACAGTCCGGGCCGCCACGAGGCGCGGCGCGGCGCGTCAATCGGCGAGACGTCGTCATGCACCTCCGAGTCCGAGTAGAGCGTCAGCCAGTTGCGCAGGAAGGGAAGCCGATAGGAGAAGTCGAAGGCGCCAAAGCGCGCGCCGGGGTCCGTGTTGGAGTTCTTGACCGTCGGCGTGGCGGCGGTGAGGCTGAAGAAGCTGCGCAGAAACGAGTGCAGGTTGATCGGCTCGTGGCCCTTGCCGCCCCAGATGACCGTGCGCTCGAAGCCCAGTTCCAGATTCACCGTGGGACGAAAGCTGACCTTCTCGACGTGAACCCAGGGATCATTGGGATAGCTGTGGCCCTTGAGCGATCCGACCAGAAACTCGTAGCGAAAGGGGCCGGTGAGGGTCGAAAGAAAGGGAATGAAGAGCGGCTCGGTGCGGTTGATGCGGAACGAGTAGATGTTCTCCGCGTTGTTGGAGTAGGCCATTCCGCCACCCACTCCGGGGCCAAGCCAGTCGTCCTGTTTGCCGAAGGAGATCTCGTGGTTGAGCAGACGAGCCGAGACATAGGCTTCGAGAAAACGTCCCTGAACGGCTGTGCCGATGGGTCCGTAGGGAATCGTCGCCTGCTGATTGAGCGGGATCGGGGTGGTCGAGTTCAGATAATCCGTCGTCTGATCCTGCACGGCCAGCTTCTGGGCCAGCGCGGCGGAGTAGCCAGCGGCCGAGGGCGCGCCCTGAAACTCGCCGCGCAGATGCAGCACAAACCGCCCAGAGGTCGCGCTGCCACTGACTCCGGTGTAGTTGTTGAAACCGCCTGCGTAGGGTCGTCCGTAGTCGTTGACAATCGTCGATCCGAGATGGAAGCTGTCGCGCAAGGGGGTGCCGCTGATGCCGCGCGCGATGGTGTAGACCGACTCCAGGTTGGATCTCTCGGCGGGCTTCATGCAGCGATTGAGCGTGTCAAAGCGCAGTTCGTGGCTCAGCGCGTCGTAGATGCCCTCCGCCTCGCTGGTGGCGGGGCCGGAGTTGTAGTCCTCGATGCGACTGCCCACCTCGTCGAGCACTGCGCTCAGGCTGGAGCGCGTCCACGGGCGCATGCCCAGATAGACCTTATCCACAAAGCCGAGCGAGTACAGACGCATGACCGCCGGATAGATCCAGCTATCGACAGGGATATACGGCGATCCGGCTACGGAAGACTCGCAGAGATCGGACTGGCGATTCGGGTCGCCAACGTCCTGCGTGGCGGCTGCGGTCTGCGCAGCAAGCGGACTGGCAATGACCAGAAAGAACCCGACCCACAGAACAACCCAGCGAGATGCAGAAGCCTCAGCGAAACGTCCGTTCACCCGTATGCCCTCATTTCCCCAAACAGCGTTCAGAATTCATTTTTCAGAACACTTTCGCAACAGCTATAGAACAACTTGTTCGACATTAGACCAATTTGTTCGACTTTCCGTAGCATCTATTGTTGTCATTCCGTAGCATCTCTTGTTTGTCATTCCGTAGCATCTCTTGTTTGTCATTCCGCAGCATCTCTTGTTTGTCATTCCGTAGCGAAGCGAAGGAATCTGCTGTTGCTCGCTTTACGACGGTCTACACCCTTGGCTAAACACTCTAATCTTATCTTTCAAACCGCTTCGTATAAATTTATTTGCCTACAGTTTCCCGTCGGGCAAGAGCGAGGTGCGCCCGGACGCTATACTTGGAGTGTTGCGATCGGCGATCTCTGGACGAGCTGTCTGGCGATTTCAATCGCGCGCGAGTGTCCGGGCCGACGTGCAAGGCGCGATCGAGCTGCACCCGATTGGGAGATGAATGCCAAGGATGATGACGAAGACGATTGCGACTGCGGCGGTGCTGGTAGCTGGACTGCTGACGATAGGCGGCACAAGCGCGCAGGCGCAGACCAAGCTGGGGCCAGCCGCGCCCGTCACCTACGACAACAAGTACGAACTCTACGGCGGGCTGAACTACATGAACTTCATGGCCGGTCAGGATCTTCCGCGACGCATGAGCTTTGGCGGCGGCGAGATCGAGGGCACCTACTGGATTACACCGAAGTGGGGCGCGGCGGCAGAGTATCGCGGCGAGGCGGGAACCTCGCAGGTCTATCCCAGGGCTGGGACCTATGGCATCCACCATCCGCTGGTGTATATGAACGCGGTTCTCTTCGGCGCGCAGTATCGCTGGGCGCAGAACCAGCACGCCGCAGTCGATCTGCACGCTTACGCCGGGCCATCGGTCGGAGTCTTCGACGGAGGAACTCAGGGAGCGGAACCAACGCCGGGCGTGAGCGCCGCCTCGAACGCGAATAACGTCGGGCTATACAACAATCACACTGCGCCGCTGTTTGCGCTGGGAGGCAGCGTCGACATGAACCGCTCGAAGAACTGGGCGATTCGTCTCTCGCCCGATCTCATCATCGAGCACTTCGGCGACAACACGCGCGAGTTCTTTGCCATCTCCGGCGGCGTGGTCTACCGCTTTCCGGTGAAGAAGAAGTAAGCGGCAAGACAGGGGCATCATGGAGGCGATTCGAGATCTATTGCGCGACAAGCTGCGCGTGAGCCTGCACGGCATTCGCGAAGAAGACCGCATGGCCGCTGCATGGATCGTGGCCTGCGGACGAGCGATGGCCGAGCATGGCGAGATCGTCGAGTACAAGGCAGGCGTGGTGCTCGTCGAGGTCGCCGATGCGATGTGGATGCAGCAGATGATCGCGCTGCGCAGCGTTCTGCAGCGCGAGATGGCGCGCATCGCAGGCCTGCCCATCTCCGCGATACACTTTGAATTGAAGAAACATTGAGCTTGACGACTAAAAAGCAGATTCCTCCGCTTCGCTGCGGAATGACAACAAACGCTTCGCTGCGGAATGACAAACAAATCGTTATAGAGCAATGAACAAGGCACTGCGGAATGACAAAGGACGAGACGAATGGCTGAAGCTTCGGGCGTAACCATGGACGAAGTATTGCGGGTTGCCGAATTGGCAAACCTGGACTTGACCGCAGAAGAAGTGCCGCAGATGCAGCACAATCTGAACGCGATTCTGGATCACATCGCCCAGCTCAACGAGTTGGATACGACCGGAGTTCCGGCGATGGCGCAGGTTGGCGAGATGCTGGACGCGGCGGTCGAATCGACCGGAGCTGCGCTGCGCCTCGACGTTGAACGGCCGTCGCTCGACCGCAAATCCGTGATGGCCGCCGCTCCCGAGAGCGACGGAAGATTCTTCAAGGTTCCCAAGGTGATTGAGCGGTAAAAGCAGCACATTAGCAAGACAGCAGGTCAGCCAATCAGCGGCTGAACGAGGACGAGAAGATGGCTTTGAGCAACACGACGATAGATCAGGTTCGAGCTTCTGTTGCCAGTGGCACAACGACAGCCACGGCGTTTGCCGAAGAGCATTATGCGCGGATCGCGGCCGAAGACGGCCCTAGCGGCGATGGACTGACCGGCAAGGGAATCAACAGCTTTCTGGCGCTGAGCCGGGAACGCGCTCTGGCGCAGGCCGCCAAGATCGACGCGCAGGCCGCCAAGGGCGAGGCGCTCGGGCCGCTGGCCGGAGTCCCTATCGGCATCAAGGACGTGCTGACGATGACCGGCTCGCCAGCCACCGCAGGCTCGCAGATTCTGAAGGGCTACATGCCTCCCTACGACGCGACCGCAGTGACGCGCTTGGAGGCGGCGGGAGCCGTTCTGCTGGGCAAGCTGAACTGCGATGAGTTCGCCATGGGCTCGTCGAACGAGAACTCCTCCTACGGCGTGGTGCGCAATCCCCGTGCGCTGGATCGCGTTCCCGGCGGATCGAGCGGCGGATCGGCGGCGGCGGTTGCAGCGGGCTTCTCGGTGGCCACGCTGGGCACCGACACGGGCGGATCGATTCGCCAGCCCGCGGCCTTCTGCGGCGTCGTCGGCGTACTGCCAACCTATGGACGCGTCAGCCGCTATGGACTGATTGCCTTCGCCTCATCGCTGGATCGCGTGGGTCCGTTCACGACCAACGTGCGCGATGCCGCAACGATGCTGAGCGTTCTCGCCGGGCAGGACGCGCTGGACGCGACCAGCTCGGATCGCCCGGTCGGCGACTACGTTGGCGCGTTGGCCAAGCCGGTCAAGGGCCTGCGCATCGGCGTTCCCGCAGAGTACTTTGGCGAAGGCCTCGACCCGGAGATTCGCGCCGCCATCGAGCGCGCTCTGGACGGCTTGCGCGCCGACGGATGCGAGATCAAGCCCATCGCTCTGCCGCACACCAAGTACGCCATTCCGACCTACTACGTTGTTGCGACGGCGGAGGCTTCGGCCAACCTCTCGCGCTTCGACGGAGTCCGCTTTGGACTGCGCGCCGACGAGGCCAAGACGCTCTCCGCGATGTACCGCGAGACGCGCGACCAAGGCTTCGGCCCCGAGGTAAAACGCAGAATCCTGCTCGGCACCTACGCGCTTTCGGCGGGCTACTACGACGCCTACTACCGCAAGGCCCAACAGGTACGCACACTGCTTACCCGCGACTTCCTGACCGCCTTCGCCAGCGTTGACGCGATCGTCGCGCCGGTCACGCCGACACCCGCCTTCAAACTGGGTGAGAAGACAGACGACCCGGTGCAGATGTATCTGGAAGACATCTGCACGGTAGCTGCGAGTCTGGCCGGCATCTGCGGCATGAGCGTTCCCTGCGGCGAGACAGCGGCGGGTTTGCCCATCGGCGTACAGGTAATGGGCCGCCACTTCGACGAGGAGACCATGCTGCGCGTCGCGCTGGCCATCGAGTCCGGTCAGCAGTAGAACCCCAGAAACGATGCGACATAGGTATGTACCCCCCCCCCGGGTATATACCCATGTCGCTGATTACACATAGGATGTTTTTCAGTATATACGTATCCGTATATACTAATCCTCTACATGGAATCTGGCTGAAACGAGAACAAAAGAAGCGCCCGACGTAGCTCGTCGGGCGCTTCTTTTTTGCTTTACTTCTTTAATTATACGAACTGGGGCATAACTAAAATGCCAACTAATTCTGCGGTGTAAGCTGCTGATGGAATATGGTTTATGCCATAAAACTGCCATGCTGCTGCTTGACACGCGGATTTGCTGCGGTTTCTGCTGCTCTTCGAAAAAATGCTTGGGTATGGGGTATACCGTCGTAGAGCGAGAAAAAGCGGATTCCTTCGCTTCGCTACGGAATGACAAAAGAGGCTACGGAATGACAAATAAGAAGATGCTTCGTAATGACAAACAAGAAGAGGCTACGGAATGACAAACAAGAAGCTGCTACGGCAGAGTTCTACTGCCGAAGCGATAGACCACGCCGACGGTTCCGACGGTCGTATTGATAGTTCCTGAGGAGGTTGGTGCGGATCCCCAGCGCTGAAACTGTGCGTCTACCTTGAGCGCGAGATGCGAGCCGAGGTCGTAGTCGAAGCCAGCTCCGGGAGAGAGGACGTTTCCTACCGACTGGAAGTAGTAGAAGTCATTGTAGAGGTAGCCCGCCCCCGGATAGTTGACCTGGCCGCGTCCGTAGAGAAAGTCGCCGTAGGGGTGAATGCGATGAGCTAGCAGGAAGTTGACGCGCAGTCCGCCGAGGAGATCTTTTTGCGAATCGATGACTCCCTTGTCCAGGGGCAAAGTGGCGCGAACCTCCAGCGCGGGTTGCAGCCCGAGGAAGGGAGCGAAGCCGAGGTCGCCGCCAATGGTCAAAGAGGCGTTTCTGCCGCCGGAGAGGCCAGTATTGACGCCTGAGACAGCGCCGAAGAGCGATAAATCCATCGGACGTGAGGCCGTGGGAGTTGCCTGCTGCGCCGTGGCAATGCGCGGCCCAAGACCTGTGGCCAGCAACAAGGCCAGCGTCATTACAGCTCTGTCTAACTTCATCTTGATTCTTGCCCTCGAAGTTGCGATTCCATGCGCCTTGCAGAATTGGACGCACCCAATCTTCTCATCTTGACGATGTTTTGGGGAAGATGATTCTTTCTTGTTTTCTTCCCTGTATGGGGTTATTAACAAAATATCTTTTCATCGAGCAGAATTAGTTTTGCAAGACGTGAACTTTTGAGCCAGTGTCGTGAGTCTGTCGTTCGTTGCAGTTATAGGTCGAGCCTTTGGCCCTTGCCAGACAACGGCAAAGATAGCAACAGCAAGAACAACGGCGCTTGGTGCGAGCTTTTTTTGCATCCCACCCATCGCTGATGAAACCGCGATGGATGGGGCACCCGGACGTTGTCGAGCGAGCAAAAGCAGATTCCTCCGCTTCGCTACGGAATGACAAACAAAGCTGCTCTATCGCAATAGTGAAAATGCTCTAAAGTTGCGCCCTTTCAAAACAAGGAGCTTTTAGAGGGTTGAGATTCGCGGGGTTGGTCAGAACTCCAGACGCAGACCTAGCTGCATCTGTCGTTCGCGCGTCTGATTGGTTCCTGCGGCGGTATAGGCTCCGAAGGGCTGCACGTTCAGGCCCTCGGTGGCCACGGTCGCCGCATCCTGAAAGACCAGCGGGGTTACTCCCGTCGCCGCAGTTCCGGTTCCTGGAGTTCCGACCAGAAACGCCCGCTGCGTAATCCCGGAGTAGTTCAGATGGTTGGTTAGGTTGAAGGCCTCGGCCGCAGCGCGCAGGCGGAATCGCTCGCCACTGACGCTGCGGCCCAGCCGAAAGCTCCGGCTCAGACGCATGTCGAGGTTGGCCGAGTCCGGCAGACGCAGCGTGTTGCGTCCCACGGTGGGCAGCACGACCGAACCGCCCGAGCCGTTGATGCTCTCACGCCCTCCGGCCAGCCGCGTCCCGCCGTAGATGTCGTAGCTGTACCCGCGTCCGCTCACCTCGGAGAAGATCCACGCCGCCGACCAGCCGTTGACCGCTGTGCGCAGGGCCGCGCGCGACTGGCCGAGGCGCGTCAGGCCGCCGCTCAGGTGGGGCGACCAGACCGCCGAAGCAACCACGCGATGGGGAATGTTCAGCGCGGAGAGTCCCTTGTCGTAGCCAATGTTGAAGGGATCGAACTGGCCGTTCGTGCGCGGCACTGCACCCGAACTCTGCCCGTAATCCAACGCCTTCGACCAGATCCAGGCCACGCGAAACTCCAGTCCGCGTCCGCCCGAGCCGCCGCGCCCGGTGCCCAGACCGCGCTGCGCCTCTAGAGTTACTCCGTGGTAGATGGCGTTTCCGTTCGAGATGAGAGCCGTGACCGGGCCGAAGCTCGAACTGATCCGCGCGGTGTAGACCGGAACCACAAAGGTCTCGCCGTCGCGCACTCCGACGGCTCCCGTGCCGCCCTGTAACTCGAACTGCTTGATTCCATTCGCGGAAGCGATGTTGATGTCTACCGAGTTGGGGAGTTGCCGGTCGAGATTTATGGCGTAGCTTGCGCGTCCAAGGACTCCCGCGCCGATGCTGTGTTCGAGGGAGAGCGTTCCCTGCTGCACCATCGGCAGACGAAAGCGACGGTCAAAGACCACCGCCGAGGTTGTCGCGGCCACCACGCCGGTCGGCGGCGCAAGGAACGAGCAGGCGTAGCCGAAGCCAACCGTCGTCAACTGCGGGCAGGCCGTCTCGGTGGTGGGCAGAATTCGCACCTTGGTCGTCGAACTGGGCATCGCCGTACCCAGCAGCGCAGCGCGGATCGTCGCACCGGGCAGTTTGCCGAAGTAGACTCCGTAACCCACGCGAACCACTCCGCGGCCCACGCCAAAGGGTTGCCAGGCCACGCCCAGTCGAGGCCCGAAGTTATTGCGATCTTCGGGAAAGACGCTAGTTGCAGCCACCGCGCCAAACACCGCATCCAGCGCGGCGTTCGGTTGTTGCGGAAACGGTAGGAGTTGGTACTCATAGCGCATGCCGGCGTGGATGGTCAGCCGCTGGGCCACGCGCCAGTCGTCCTGCACAAAGCCCGCCCACTCCTGAGTGTGGAAGGTCAGGCTCTGCTGGCCAAAGCTCTGCGAGTAGGAGCTGAAGCAGAAGTCATGCACCGCCGCGCCGATGGACGGACAGCCCCCGTTCGGGTAGGCGTGGACGTTGAAGGTGTAGTCGGTAATCCAATCGACCAGCCCGCCCGCCTTGCCGCCGGTCGCGCCGCTGTCGTAGCTGAAGGTTCCCTCGGCGTTGGTCAGCGAGTTAGTGTAGTCCCGCAGCGCGCTGAAGTCTCCGCCAAACTGTAGAAAATGCCGCCCGCGCACCCATCCCAGATCGTTGCCCAGTTCGATGCGCCGCTCGTCGGGATAAGCCCTCTGCCCCAGCGCTGACGGCGTTCCGAAGACAAAGCCCTGCGGGCCAATCGAGACCTCTGGCGGCATTCCTCCCGGGCCAATGTTCGGCTCCTGCGAAAGCGGCGTCTGCGCCGATTCATACTGCAACTGTCGCCCAACTTGCACCCGTAACTCATTGCTCAGGCTACTGTTGACGAACTGCACCCAGCGCGCAACTCCCGCGTCCACCTTGCCCGCGCTTGATCCCAGACTGGCCATGCCGCGATCCACCACCGCCCCGGACCGCGCGCCCGCCGGAGAGTTCCAGCGCGCCCGGTTGACCTCGAAGACCAGCCGCGTTCCGCCGCCGTGCTGCCAGTCCAGACGGGCAAAGTTCACCGTCTGATCGGCTCGCCGCGCCACCGTTCCGGTCAGGCTGTCGAGGTAGTTGAGAGCCGCATTGGTCTGCGTCGGAGTCACCCCGCGATTGGCCAGCAGAGCCGTCTGCGTCGCCGTCAAAGAGTAGAAGCTCGCGGTGCCCGGAGCGGAGATCGCCGGAAAATTTCTTCGCTGCTGATCGAACGCATAGAAATAAAACAACTTATTTCCATGGTTCGCAGCTCGACTTTGCTCCGCGTTACTTTGCGTTGATCTGCGGTCGTCGTCGCTCGTGGCAAAGCCCGGAACCGGCCCGCCTATGCTTCCGCCGAACTGCTGCCTCTGATCCTGCGGTTTGACCAGTCCGCTGGTGACTACGCCGTCGGTGTAATTTGTCGCCACCGAGAAGGGATTGGTCACGGCCCAGGCGCTGTTGCGCAGCGTGAGAAAGGCCGTTCCATGCAGCCGCGAACCGCCGCCGCGCGAGGCCGTCGTAGACACTCCGCCCACGCCGTGGCCAACCAGTGCCGAGCCGTACTGCGCTGCGTCGCCCACTCCCTGCACACGGAACTCGCGCACCGCAGACTGAGAGAAGGTGTAGGCCGCTCCTGCTCGCTGCCCTCCGTCCGCCACCGAGCGCGAGCCGCTGCCCGCGCCCGCCGCGCCGTCGTAGACCGCGTCCGAGCCAGCCGCTACGTCCTCGTCCACGCCCGCACCAGCCGCTGCGCCGCTGAAATTTTCGTCTCCGCTGGCTCCATCCATCTGCGAGCTGTTCTGCATCGGCGAAACGCCGCGAAAGCTCGCCGTGCCCGAGACGTCGTCCCCACTCGAAGCTTGGTTCGCTCCGGCAAACGTCAGCACTGCCGCCTGCCAATCTCCGTCATTTACCGGAAGGCCTGCCAGATTCGATCTGCTCGTCTCCCCCGAAAGCCCAAGCTCCGCCGACAGGCCAGATGCGCCAGTTCCGCCCGACTGGATCCGCGCCTCTACCTCGCTCACCTCACCCAGACCCACATGCACCGGCCTCGGCAGCGTCCGATCAATCCCAAGCTCTTCGACCGACAGTTGGTACTCGCCGACCGGCAGGCGCACCAGCAGAAACTCGCCGTGCAAGTCCGTAAACCCCTGTACGGTAAGCCCCGTCTCCACCTCGCGCACTACCACCCGAGCTTTTGCCGCAGGGACTCCCGTCGCGTTCAGCACGCGTCCGCCGATGGCCCCGTCCACCCCGCTCTGCGCGCAGACGCATCCGACCAGACAGAGCCATGCCAGACAGCACCCCAACCAGATCTTCAGGCTCCGCCTCGGACTCGTCCTTCCTCTGGTCCTGCGCAAAGCCAAAACCGAACCTCCTGAGTAGCTGAAGACTACGCGACTTTTCCCAATTAGAGCATTTTCGGTAACGGTGTAGACCGTAGCGCAACGAGAAAAAGCAGATTCCTTCGCTTCGCTACGGAATGACAAACAAAAATGTTATGGAATAACCATGCTATGGAATGACAAACAAGAGATGCTGCGGAATTGCAAACAAAATGGTCTATTGCAATTCCGAAGATACTCTAGAAAATACCACTTCCATGCTGATAACTCACTCTGCAAAAAAAGGACGGCAGCCGAAGCCGCCGCCCTTGAGTATTACGTTATCCACGGCAAGCTAGAACATGAACTTGAAACCAATTGCAATCTGTCGCGGGGTGTAGAGGAATCCGCTTGAGTTGGAGTTGTTCGGTGTGCCGAAGAGGGTCGTTCCCGATCCTGTAATACCGGTCTGGTACGTAGCCGTTGCCGTATTCGGAGCAGAGGATGTGGTACTCAGCGCATAAGCCGTTGTGGCGACGCCCGTCACATTCTGGTGGTTGTAGACGTTGTACAGATCAATCCGCGCCTCGGCCTTGTAGCGGTCGGTGAACGAGATCTGCTTGGCCAGACGCACATCCTCGACAATATCTCGCGGATATTTATAGGTATTGCGCCCGATTAGCGGGATCCATGACGTTCCGCCCGCGCCATTCCAACTGCTGTTCAGCGCGTTGTAGGAGGGATAGTTGCTGCTGCCAATCGAGGCCGAGTAGGGAAGTCCACTCTGCGCCTGAAAGGCCGTATTGAGGGACCAGTTGTTGGCCAAATACTTCACCCAGTCGCCACGCTTGGTTCCCGGCAGGTTGTAGAGTACATAGCCGGTCACGCGATCCGGTACGTTGAAGTTGGAATTGCCATAGTCCGGCCCCTGCAACCCGTCCGGGTCGTACTGACTGTTGGTCGAGGTCGTCGTCGTTGCATTCTGGTTGTAGTCCAGAGCGTGCGACCACACATAGTTCACATCGAACTCGATTGATTTCAGCGAGTGGTTTTGTACCTCAATCGCCATTGCGTTGTAGTTTGAAGTGATGTTGCTCGTCACCTCGGTGATGCTGGTGAAGTTCGGGTTCAGGTAGCCTGTGGGATTGGTGCAGCCCGCAGAGCCGGTGGTGCAGGTGGTGTATACCGGAACCTGATAGGCAGCTCCGTTGGGCAGCGGGCCCTTCCCCGATGCATCGCTAACTGTAATCGTCGAGACCGCCTGAGGCGGAGCCAGGTTGGTGTTCACGAAGTTGGTCAATTCGCGACCCAATGCGCCCAGATAGCTGATTGACGCGACCGTTCCCTTGCCGATCTGCTGCTGGTAGATCAGATCGAACTCATGCACCATCGGGTTCTGTAGGGTGGGTGAGAGGAAGTACGAGCTGGGCGTCGGAGGAGCCGTCGGAGGAATAATGTTTGGGAAGACCGGCGCAGAGGCTCCCGCGCTAGGCTTTACGGTTGCGGTGTACTGCCCCAACGGGCTGCCGGTGTTCAGCAGAACGTTCAGCAGAATTCCGTTGGTGATGCGTCCGTAGAACATTCCGTAGCCACCACGCACGACCGACTTGCCGTTGCCCGTCACGTCGTAGGCAAAGCCAACGCGCGGCCCGATATTGTTCTTGTCGCTGGGTGCGTTGGTCAGCCCCGCATAGGGGGTAAACGTGGTCGTTGTAACCGCCAGCGTGACCGGGTTGGTATAGCTGGTCTGCGTGGCCGCTGTCAGAGAGGCATTAGCGCTCGCTCCCGGCAGTTTCTCATAGTCGTAGCGCAGGCCCAGCTCCAAGGTCAGTCGCGGAGTCACCTTCCAGTTGTCCTGAGCGAAGAAGCCGTAGTCCATCGTCGATACCGCAAAGACTGGAGGTCCGAAGCCTTGCGTAAACGAGGAGTAGCAGGGATCCTTGCCCACCGCATTGGTCGTGGAGGTTCCTGCGGAAGAGGCGCTGCTGTTGCAAGTATCGTTTGCCTTGCCTTCGCTGGCCAAATCGGCGAGGAAGTTGCCGATATAGCTATACGAGATATACCCGTTGCTCTCGTAGGTATTATTGATCAGGTCGTAGTTATGCACCATGTCCACGCCGAACTTCAAGCTGTGGTTGGCGTGCTGTAGGTACAGCGTATCGCCGATCTGCCACTTGTGTTCATCCGGCAGAGCCTTGCGGTAGGAGTAGTACGGCGACCCAAGATAAAATCCAGTATTGGACGGACTATCCAGCGAGATCTCCGGAACATTGCCTGCGGACGTTCCCGTTCCCTGTAGATACTGATTGGTGAAGGCGCTGTAGGGCTGCTGGCTCTCGTCGTTCAACTCGCGGCCAAACTGGTAAAGCAGTTCGTTGCTGATGCTGGATCCGATCTGGGAGGACAGCTTGGCCACGCCGTAGTCCAGCTTCACATAGTCCATGCCGAAGGTATCAACCGCGTAGTCGTTGGTCGATTGCGTCTGCACGCCACCGGGCGAGTCCCAGCGTAGCCGGTTGTACAGGAAGCTGACGTGATTCTTGCCGTTGATCTGCCAGTCGAGCTTTGGCATGTTGACTTCCTGATAACCTGCGCGCGGAACGCTGCCCAGATCCGTCAGCAATACGCCCAATCCGCTGTCATAAGCCAGTGCTCCAGCCGCATAGCTTGTGAGCCCTTCACGCGCGGCCAGAGTGCAGGCCTGCGAGTCAATCGTTGAAGCTCCCGTCATATAGCCCGAGGTCAGATTGCAGGCCGATCCGGTGGGAGCCGCTGCATCCGGCAGTGTGCCGAAGAATGTAGTAGGATTGGTTGCCTTCGCCGTGCCGGGGAAGATGCGCCGATGCTGATCGTAAGTGTACTCCCAGAAGAGCTTGTCTTTGATCAGCGCACCGCCTGCCGTAAAGCCCCAGATTCTGCGAGAATCCTCCGGCTTGATCGGCGACGTCACAAAGCTGGTGGGGACCGTGCCCCCATTGCCATAGACCGGAACCGTGTTCGTCGTGTAATCGTTATAGGCGCCCCAGGCGCTCTCGCGGTCGGAGAAGAAAGCTTCGCCGTGGATCTGGTTGCCGCCGCTCTTGGTCACCGAGTTGATGACGCCGCCGGCTGCGCGACCGAACTCCGCCTGATAGACTCCTGCGTTGACCGTAAACTCGCGAATCGCCTCGGGAGGCGTCGAATAGGCCTCACGCGTACGTCCGCGCTCCTCGGCGTAGTACGCCTGATTGTCGTCCGCGCCGTCGATCAGCACGTTGTTCAGGATCGGGCTGATGCCGCGAATGCTGACCAGTCCAAATCCGTTCGACTCCGAGACTACGCCCGGAGTGGTCAGCGCAAGGCTCGACCAGCGCTGGTTGTTTACCGGAATATCGGCCAGAGCGCGTTCATTCAGCGTCGCGGTAAATTCCGGGGAGTCGAAGTTCAGCACCGGAGCCTGCGCGGTCACCTCGACCACCACCGACTCGGCTCCAGTCTTCAGGTGCGGAGTCAACGCGGTCAACTGTCCCAGAACCACCAGTGCGTCCGTCTTATAGCTGCCGAATCCAGCCGCCGCCACCGTCACGGTGTAGGTTCCCGGCTCCAGCAGAGGAGCCTTGAAGTAGCCGCTGTCGTCGGAGATGAGGGTCTGCTCGGCGTTGGTTGCGTCGTTGTGGATGGTCACCGACGCCTTGGCAATCGCGGCGTTTGTGGGATCGAAGACCGTTCCGCCGATCGCTCCCTGAGTCGTTGACTGCGCCAGCACAGAGCCGCCCGCAGCACACAGCAGCGCCAAGCAACACGCCGCAAACTTGATCCTCTTCGTCAGCATCTTCAACATTAATCCTCCCGGTACTTTCAACAGCATCGCCACAGCCACAGCCAGACGCACACAGATTCTCGCGCCACAATTCAGAGGTGCAAAGCTTTTACGCCTAAATGATTTTTCCGCTTCATTTCCATCCTGCGCTTTGCAGATGAATAAAAGGTAAACATCAAGACCAATTTTGCAGCAGGTAAAGCCAGACACATGTAGGCGTTGCCTATTTGCGTGCCGCCATAAATTCAAGGTATGCAATTAGATTACCCTTCATCAGCTACACTGGGAAGTAGATAATGTTTATTGATGAAGCTAAAATTCGCGTCAAGGCCGGGGACGGCGGGAATGGCTGTATGGCCTTTCGCCGAGAAAAGTTCGTTCCCCGAGGCGGTCCCTCTGGCGGCGATGGAGGTCACGGTGGAGACATCCTCATGTCTTCCTCGCTGACCCACAACACTCTGGTTCACTTTCGCTTCAATCCCGAGCACAAGTCAGAGCGCGGAGGCCACGGCCTCGGCTCCAACATGTCGGGAGCTGCGGGGGAACACCTGACGCTGGTCGTTCCCGTCGGCACCATGCTTTACGACGACGCCACCGGCGAGCTGATCCACGACTTCGCCCACCCCGACGAGACCATCATCATCGCTCGCGGCGGACGCGGCGGACGTGGCAACCAGCACTTCGCCACCAGTACCCATCAGGCTCCGCGCGAGCACGAATTGGGCCGCCCTGGGGAAGAGCGCGCCTATCGACTGGAACTCCGCCTGCTGGCGGACGCTGGTCTGGTTGGCTACCCGAACGTCGGCAAGTCTACGCTGATCTCGCGCCTCTCCGCCGCTCGCCCGCGCATCGCCAACTACGCCTTCACCACGCTGGAGCCGAACCTCGGCGTCGTGCAGGTCGGCGACTTTCCCCACACCCAATCCTTCACCATCGCCGATCTTCCCGGCCTCATTGAGGGCGCGCACCTCGGCGCCGGCCTCGGCATCCAGTTTCTCAAGCACATTGAGCGAACCTCGGTGATCGTCCATCTGGTCGATGTCTCCGACTCGATTAATGCGACGGACTCCGCTGTCGTTGCCAGCAGCACCGACCGGCAGGATCCCGTCGCCGATTTCAAGGTCATCACCGCAGAACTCGCCACCTTCGACCCAGCCTTGGCCGCCAAGCCGACGGTTCTGGTCGCCGCCAAGATCGACGTCGCCAATCCGGCCAAGCTCAAGAAGCTGGCCACCTACGCCAAGCGGCGCAAGCTGCCCTTCTACGCCATCTCCGCTGTCACGGGCGAGGGCATTGAGCCGCTGAAGTACGCCATCGCCGAGATGGTCGCAGCCCATCGCGCCCTGCCGGTTGTGCCATCAGAATCAAAGACATCCGCCAAGCTGCTGACCGGCAAGCGCAAGCCAGCTTACCCGCCTCCTGCTCCGCACGCGCGAGGCAGCTCCCGCTAGCGCCCGTCATTGGCCGTTCGAAATGCGATCAAGGCGTTTTCAGTCATGGTGTAGAGTGTAACGGCGCGAAGGAAACAGCAGATTCCTTCGCGCCGCTACGGAATGACAAAATTAGCTCTCTATAGCTAGAGTGAAAATGCTTTAGAGCCGCGCCAGTAAGAGCGCTTCGACCAGACGAAGGTCGGCCTCGGTATCAACTCCGACGGTATCGACCTCGGTAGGTTCAACGTACAGGCTAAGTCCGTTCTCCAGAAAGCGAAGCTGCTCCAGCCGCTCGGCGCGCTCCAACAGGCTGACGGGAAGCGTCGGAAAGCGTTCCAGCGCGGCCTTGCGATAGGCGTATAGCCCGATGTGTTTCCAATAGACAGGCGCGGGGTCGGCTGCGTCGCGGTGGTAGGGAATGGTGGCGCGAGAGAAGTACAGCGCGCGACCGTCGGCCGCAGTGACCACTTTCACGGCGTTCGGGTTGGCGATGTTCTCCGCCGTGCAGCGAACTTTCAAGGTGGAGACGTCCACCTGCGCATGGGCGAAGGGACGCAGCAGCGCGGCGATGTGTTCCGGCCGGATAAGCGGCTCATCGCCCTGAATATTGACGTAGAGGTCGGCATCGACGAGCTGGGCGACGGCGCGAACGCGATCCGTCCCGCTGGGCAGATCCGGCGAGGTAAGCTGCACGGGAAGGCCGAGGCGATGACAGAGCTCGGCAACCTCCTCGGAGTCTGCGGCGACCATCACACTATCGAGCTGCGAACAAGCGAGCGCGGCTTCGTAGACCCAAGCCAGCAGAGGTCGGCCAGCAACCTCGCGCAAGACCTTGCGCGGCAGACGAGTCGAAGCCAGCCGAGCAGGAATAACGCCGAGGGTGCGGAGAGGGGTCATTGGGGTCGTCATGAGTCGGTGAAAGCGCGGCAAACGACAAAAAGAAGCGAATTTGCGACTGAATCAGGCGCAGAGCTTCACTCGCGTAGCCGTTTCAAGTATCATAACTAAGTTGGGCTTCAGAGTCTTGCTGTATGGACTTCGAACATAGCTCCTGCCTGTTGCAGTGAGCGTGTATCTTTCAGTGGACGTGATTGCTGCTTGCAACAACGAGCGCAGTTCCTGCCTGTTGCAGCCCCTCTTACACTCGGCGGTGTAGCTCAGATGGTTAGAGCGACGGACTCATAACCCGTAGGTCGGCAGTTCGATTCTGCCCACCGCCACCAATCATATCAACAATATACGCAGTCATGGCGATGTTTCGCTGTTCAGTCGGCACAGGTGATCGCTGGCCTTGTGGCTTAGCAGTTTGTGGTAAAAGTCCAAGCTGCCTGGGAATTTCCCTCAGGGGCTAAAGCCAGCGTTCATTTTGCACCAGTTAGGGCACGGATGAAGCCGTGCCCTTTCAAAACTTGACTTTCACCACGGGCTGTTAGGGGAAACGTTCACAAATAGGGAAACTACCGCTTGAATTGTGGAGTTGTGGCTCTAGAGCATTTTCACCAAAGGTGTAGAGTGCCGTGGCGCGAGCGAAAAGCAGATTCCTCCGCTTCGCTACGGAATGACAAGCAAAGCTGCTCTATAGCAATAGTGAAATTGCTTTCGCGTTAGCCACTTTGGATGACTACAGTAAGATGAAAGCCGGACCACTGGAGGATTTACTATGGCGAACAGATACGGAGAAGCGGCACTCGTGGCTACTCGGCAAGAGGCTTCGGGCGATGTCGATCCCGTCGCACGATGGGAGAGCGCAATGGAGACGCTCTATCCAACCAGTCCGGTCGCGCGCAGGAAGGGTGCTCCGCGTGGAGCTTTTCTGGGCCTCTGCGAAGAGGGTTTGGTGAAGGGAATTCCGGCGGGCCACTACTCTGCGACCAGAGTGAATAAGGACTATGCCGTGCGCGCCGCAGCGTTGCTCACGGAAGGGACGCGGAGTTGGTCCATCAGCACCCTGTGGCAGGCGGTGACGAATAATTCCGAGAAGACGCATAACAGCCAGATGGACATTGTGATGGCGCTCTGGAAGAACGGACTCATCGTCGGCAAGTAAATTTAGAGCATTTTCGGTAATGGGATAGACCGTTGTGGAGCGAGCAAAAGCAGATTCCTCCGCATCGCTGCGGAATGACAAACAAATCGGTCTATAGCAATTCAAAAATGCTCTAAATCAAACTAAAGAGCAGACCTCAGATCGAAACAAGGATATACACTTGGTAGCAATAAAAGGGGTTCCTTCATGCTTCGACTCTCTGCCCTCTGGTTTACTGCTCTGTTCGGTTTCTTCGGTTTGTGCGCGGCGGTTGCGCAGTCCCCAGCTTCGGCGCAGAACGTCTTGGCGGGAGCGCCATTTACCGCGACCGCCCAGGAGCTGACCGCAGCCTCTTCGGCGGTTCCGTCGAGCCACGAGTATGACGTTCAGGTTCTCTTCGAGGATGTCAGTTACCACATCGCGTCCGACGGAACGCTTGCCTACCAGCACCGCATGATCTATCGGCTGGACTCGGCGGACGGGGTGAAGAACTGGGCCGAGATCTCCATGAACTGGGACCCGTGGTATGAAAAGCAGGCGCAGCTTCACGCGCGCGTGCTGCAACCGAACGGGGGATTCGTCGAACTCGACCAGAAGACCATCACCGACGCTCCAATTCATAGCGACGACAGCGAGACGTTCTCCTCCGAACATGAGCGTCGTGCGCCGCTTCCTGGGCTGTCCGTCGGGGCCATTGTGGAACAGGTTCTCGCTGTCGACGAAAAGCAGCCCTACTTTGCTACAGGCTCGGTCTACAGCTACTCCTTCCGCAACAATATGCCCGTGGCGCGGGAGAGGATGATCGTCGACCTGCCCGCCTCGACTCCGTTCAAGGATGCCATACAGCATCTTCCCAACCTGTCTGTCACTCGCACGGAAGCCGACGGACGGAGGCATGTGGTCTACGAGGCGACCGGGGTGACCGCTCGCCACGGCTCGGACATCGACCTTGAGAGCAATGCGTCGAGCACGCCGAAGGTGGAGTTCGCAACCGGAGCTTCCTGGGCAGAGGTTGCTTCGGCCTATCTTGCATTATCCGAACCGCAGACGGTCACCGCCGACGTGTTGCCCATTCTTCCCGCCAATCTTTCTGCCGAGCGCATGGCGAAGATTCGCGCCATCGTGGCGCTGCTGCACAAGGAGGCGCGTTATACCGGGGTGGAGTTTGGCGCGGCCAAGCTGACTCCGCAGCGCCCGTCGGAGGTTCTCCAGCGGCACTATGGAGATTGCAAGGACAAGGCGACACTGTTGGTGGCCATGCTGCGCGCTGCGGGGATTCCGGCCAATCTGGCGCTGCTCTCCACCGGGCCGGGACGCGATGTGAATCCCGATCTGCCCGGCATGAACCACTTCGACCACGCCATAGTCTATGTTCCGGCGAGCGCGGAAAAAGATCGGCCCGGAGACGCGCTGTGGATCGATGCGACGGCCGAGTTCTACGAAGTCGGCACTCTGCCCTATGCGGATCAGGGGCGGTTGGCGCTCATCGTTGCGCCGGGAACGAAAGGCCTTGCGAAGATTCCCGAGGCCCGGCCCGAGGACTCCATGCTGGTGGAGACGCGCACCTTCACGCTGTCGGAGATGGGACCCTCGAAGGTCGTCGAGTCCTCCGAGACGCATGGCTACGTTGACGCCAACTACCGCTCCAGCTATGGCGGCCCGGAGACGCCGAAGATACACGAAGATCTGGAGACCTACGTCCAGAACGCCTATCTGGCCAAGAAGCTGACCAGCATATCGCACGGCGATGGCACGGACTTTGAGCACTCCTTCCATCTGACGCTGGCGGCTGAGGGAACCCGGCGCGGCTATACCTCGATGGACGAGGCAGACGTGGCGCTGTTTCCCAGCTCCTCCGCCAATGGACTTCCCAAGTGGTTCTTCGAGGCTCCTCCGGTGGTCGGCAAAGACACCTCGGACGAGATGCGGCACGACCTTGATCTGGCGCAGAAGAACCGCCTGGAGACCTACGTAATCCGCCCCTTCATCAGCGAATGGCGCACACGCATTCTGATTCCCGAAGGCTTCAAACTGCGCTCGCTGCCGCCGAACAAGACGACGCAGATGGGAACCGCAACGCTGACCGAGAAGTACGAACTGGCAGAGCCGGGAGTTGCGTTAGCGACCCTCCGCTTCAACAGCGGCCCCTCCACGCTGACCGCAGAGCAGGCTCTGGCGCTGCGCAGCGCGGTGCTGGAGTTGAGCAAGCGCGACTGGGTTGGCATCTACTTCGACCAGATTGGCGCAAAGGCGCTGACCGACGGGCACATCCGCGAGGCGCTGGAGGCTGATCGCTCTCTGATCGCCGCGCATCCCGCCGACGCGTTGCACCATGCACGGCTGGCGCGAGCGCTGTTGAGCGCCGGAATCGGCAGCGAGGCGCACGACGAGGCACGCCGCGCCACAGAACTGGATCCCAAATCCTCCGTCGCCTTCGGCACACTGGGTTGGACGCTGGAGCATAACGGGCTGGGCGTGCGTTTCGGCAAGGGCTACGATCTGCCGGGAGCCATTGCAGCCTATCGTCAGTCAATTCAGCTTGATCCCGACGACAACGATCCGCGCTTCGATCTGGCCATTCTCTACGAGTTCAATGCGCGCGGCATCCGCTACGCCTCCGACGCTGACCTGCCCAACGCCATCGCCACATATCGCGAACTGATCGAGCGCACCAAGGACAAGGATCCGCAGAACGCCAACCAGTATCGCGAGAACCTGATCTATGCGCTTCTGTTCTCGCGCAAGTTTGCCGAGTTGGACAAGATGCTGGCCGACCTGCCCTCCAGCAACGCGCATATCGTTTGCGCCATCACCTCGGCGACGGCGCAGCATGGAGCAGCCGCCGGAATTGCGCAGGCGGATCACGGCAATATCTCTGCGGCGGATCGCAACAAGGATCTGCGCTCGGCTGGATCGCAGCTTGCGAATCTACGTCTCTACGCCGAAGCCGCCGACGTGATGAGCGCCGGAATTCAAGGCGGCGACGACGCTCCCACCATCGCGCGCCAGGTCGAGCAGTATCGCAGTTTGCGTACCAGCAACCTCGCTCCGCTGCCTGCTACAAATCCCGCCAAGCCGGTGCAGACGATTACTTTTGGCATGATGGCGGGAACCCTTACCCACGACCAAGCCGTTGAGTCGCTCAGTCAACACTCCTACTCCTCTCCCGAATCGCTGGAGCGCGACGTGAAGAAGAATCTGGCCAACTCTGGATTCCTGCGCGGAATCGCCGAGAAGTCCGACTACACCGAGCCGGTGTTGCTGGATCTGCTGACCGGCAACATGGTTTTCACCTCCACCGGAGACGACGCAACCGGCTACGCCATTGTCGCGCAAAGTCCGGGATCCGATCCAAGCCACTTCTTCGTGATTCGTGAAGATGGGGTCTATCGTCTGGCTGGTGAAGATAACGACAACCATCAACTGGGCAATGCGGTGCTCTATGCACTGAACCACAACAATCCGGCGCAAGCCAAGGCGATTCTCGACTGGAAACGCGATCTGACCCACAAGACTGGCGGGGACGATCCCTTCAGCGGGCCGTTGCTGCCACGCTTCTGGACCATTGGAAGCTCCAAGCCCGGAGCGGATTCTCCCGCCGCCATGCGGCTCGCAGCCATCTCTCTGCTTGCAGGCTCCATGGATGCCAAGCCGTACCTGGCCGAGGTCAGTGCGGCGAGAGAGAAGGCCCACGGACAGCAACAGACCGATCTTGATCTGCTGCTGGCGCAGACCGCCGTCGGAGCCGAGCAGCCGGAGATCGCTCTGCCGGCTGCGCGCAACCTGCTCGATCAGGAGCCGGACTCGGTCACTGCGCTCAGTCTGGCCGGACAGTCCTACGCCATCCGACACGACCCCGCAGGATGGCAGGCGATGCTTGCGCCACTGCTGGCAAAGAAGCCGAAGGACCACGATCTGCTTAGCCAGCAGATGCGCGCCTACACGCTGGCCAACGACTTTGTCGCCGCTCAGGCAGCCGCGCAGAAAGTCCTCGATTCCGGCAAAGCGGACTTCAGCGACTACAACAGCTTTGCGTGGCTCGGCCTCTTCCATAACTCGCTCGGCGACGACATTACCAAGGCCGCGCAGCAATCCAACATGCTGACCAAGAACGGCAGCTTTGCCGCGCTGCACACACTGGCCTGCGTTTACGCAGCGCAGGGCCGCACCACAGAGGCGCGGCAGGTTCTCGATCAGGCGATGTATGCAGGCAATTTGAGTGAGCCCGACTCCTCGGTCTGGTACGCGCTGGGACTTATCTATGAGCAGTATGGCGCGCAGAAAGCAGCTCTCGACGCCTATAAGCGCGTCGAGGCGCATGAACTAGACGATCACACCTACATCGACCCTGAGTCAACCTACGTCCTCGCGCAGGCCAAGCTCAAGAGGTGACCGTTGATTGCAGTGGAATATTTCTGCCCCAAAGAAAAATCCAGCAAGACGTGGGCGTCACGTCTTGCTGGAAAAGGAGAGCTACATCCAAAGCTCTATGCAACAGCCCTCTGATTTAGAACAATCAGGACTTACGGCTCTGGTTTGAATACAAAGCGAGAAGATCTATAGAGCGATAGTGCCTCGTTCGCGATTGCGGATACGGACTGCATCCTCTACTTTGTAGAGAAATATCTTTCCATCGCCAATCTCTCCGGTGGAAGCGCTTTCGCAGATAGCATCAATGACCTTCTCGACCATCTCGTCAGATACGACCAGTTCGAGTCTCAGTTTGGGCAGCAGGCTAACGTCATACTCCCGTCCGCGGTAGTTTTCGGTGTGTCCCTTCTGTCGTCCGTGACCGCGAACCTCTGAGGCGGTCATGCCCTGTACGCCTAGGACGGTCAGAGCATCTTTAACCTGTTCAAACCGGTTCGGTCTGATTATTGCTTCTAATTTCATCATGGCAAGCTCCTGAATTATTCGGTTGGATGAATAGAATCTCGATTAGCTACTCGCGCTAGTAGTTTATGGCGGAGATGGCGTCGTCAAGACAAGCCATCTCCGCTACACGCTACTTTTCGGTCGAGGCCCCGGCAGGCGATCCAAGTGCCGTAATCACGTACTCCGGATAGGCGTTAATTCCGTGCTCGTGCAGATCGAGACCGTGAAGTTCGCCCTCTCTGGAGACACGCAACAGACCCATCGCGTTGATAACGTACATCATCACATAGGAGACTGCTAAGGTGGCCACGACAACAATCACGTTGCCGATCAACTGAGCCTTGAACAACGTGAGTCCGCCGCCATAGAAGAGTCCCTTCAAAGCAGTGCTATTGTCTGCTGCAAGCGGGCCGGTGGAGCCATACTTACCCACCGCAAATAGACCCAGAGACAGTGTGCCCCAGATGCCGCAGATGCCATGAACCGGAACGGCGCCGATTGGATCGTCAATTCGTAGCCATTCCAAAGCTTCGGCAGATCCCACCACGATGACTCCAGCAACGGCGCCAAGAATGATTGAACCCGTCGGGCTTACCCAGTAACACGGGCAGGTGATCGCAACCAAGCCAGCCAGAAGACCGTTGACCGTAAAGCTGATGTCCCACGTCTTGTTCATCAGATACGCAGTAAACATTGCCGTCATACCAGCAGCGCAGGCCGCCAGAGTGGTATTGGCTGCAATGCGGCCAACTCCTTCAAAGTCCATTGCAGAGAGGGTGCTGCCAGGATTGAATCCATACCATCCGAACCATAGGAGCAGTCCGCCGCATGTCGCAATCGTAAGATCGTGGGGCAACATCGGTCCGCCGCCATCGCGCTTGAACTTGCGCCCAAGTCTCGGCCCTAGAACGATCGCACCAGCAAGCGCCACCATGCCGCCGATGGTATGCACTACCGTCGATCCGGCAAAGTCATGGAAACTCTGTCCGAGGTTTGGCAGAAAGAATCCAGCCGATCCCATCGTTGCCAGAAAGCCATCCGGACCCCACGCCCAATGTCCGATGATGGGATAGATGAATCCAGAAACTCCAACGCTATAGATCAGATCGCCAACAAAAGCAGTACGTCCGATCATGGCTCCAGAGGTAATCGTCGAGCAGGTATCGGCAAAAGCAAACTGAAACAACCAGAGCGCAAGGAATGAAACCCCAGTCGCCTCATAGGTTGCCGGAACGCCCTGAAGGAAGAACCAGTGATAGCCAATAAATCCATTGCCATGGCTGAACATGAAAGCAAAGCCAACCGCATAGAACAAAAGTCCGCAAAGACAGGTGTCGACGACGCACTCCATCAATACGTTCACAGTTTCACGCGAGCGACAAAAGCCCGCTTCAAGCATCGTAAATCCGACTTGCATTCCAAATACCAGGAATGCGGCAACCAGCGTCCATAATGTATTGATCGGATTAACAATATCGTTGCCACGCAGCGTTGCATCCGCAGCAAACACCTTGTGGCCGAATAATCCCGGGTTGAAGTAGAAGATTCCAGCAGCAAGAAGGGCCAAGCCAGCTAGTTTTCCAGCAAACAGAACCATGCCGTAACGACGCCATTCCGCGCTATGCAACCGCTCAATCCAGCGCGCCATTCTACCGTCGGATGGCATTATTTCCCTTTTCTGCGTGAAATATCTTCGCAACGTCATCAATATAAACGTGCCCGCTGCCAGGCTTAGAAATAAAACCGTGGTGGAACTCATGCTCATTGTTGGTCTCCTTTTGTTATTGGCGAACGCCTAAGGGGTGTTTAACTACTTCAGCGATGAAATAGAATTCACGTGAACTCACTCAACCCAATTTGCAAGCACACCGTTATCTAGCAAGAGCGGAATATTCCATTACTTTCACGCGATATAAACGAAGTGGTGGGCAGAGCAATTTTCCGAATTGCATCGTCCTACAAATATTCCGAAAGTCATCGACGTAAATTGCCAATAAACCAGAAAACAGCACTTTTATGAAAAAACAATATGATAGAAAAGCGCACGAATCCGCATTGCAGTGCCAAGGCACTGAAAATTTATTGCTTGTTATGGATAGACAGGTTCGACCTGCCTTGGTTCGTTGTTGTTATTCAAAAGTTAGCATCGCCCCATTGGGCTGCCTATCATACCTTGGTATGGGGTGCTTATTTGCAGGATGGAGTTATCGAAAGAAAACGTTCGCAAGAACTTGAGTTTCTAGTATTCCATTTTGCGATGAAACTATTTCTTGCTGAATAGCCGCTCATTCAATTTATTGATCTGATCCGCCATGCGCACCAGATCGGCGAGCGAACCGGCCTGCATCTTCTCCATCACGCGTCCACGGTGCTGCTTTACAGTGACCTCGCTCAAACCGAGATCTGCCGCAACCTGCTTATTCAGCAGTCCTGCTGTAACCAGACTCATAACCTCACGCTCACGCGGCGTCAGCGATTCAAAATGAGCCAGAATCGATTGCGTCGAGGCCAATTCCGCTCGCCGATTTCGGTCATACTCCAAGGCCTGACTTATCCCATTGAGTAGATCTTCTCTTTGAAATGGCTTTGTCAGGAATTCAATCGCGCCCGCTTTCATGACCTTGCGCACCATTGGAATATCGCCGTGTGCCGTCATGATAATTATAGGAATATTAATTCCAGAGCGAGCTAATTGCTCCTGAAACTCTACGCCAGTCATTCCTGGGAGGCGCACATCCAACATCAGACAGCCGGGCATATCTTCATTCCATCCGGCAAGAAACTCTTGCGTGGAGCCGAATGTCTTCGCGCGTAATCCCATCGACTCGAGTAGATTACTTATTCCTTCACAGATCGATGCGTCGTCGTCAACTATAAAGACAGTCGGCTCTTCAATATTATTTTGTGGAATCATGACAGCACCGGAAGCGTAAATTGAAATACCGTGCCGCGAGAAAGACTTGGGCTTGCCCATAATTTTCCGTCATGCGCTTCAATAATTGAACGGCTAACGGAAAGTCCCAATCCAGCCCCATGTGGCTTTGTGGTGAAGAATGGAACAAATATTCTTGCAGTTGTATCAGCGTCCATACCAGATCCAGTGTCTTCTACATCCTGCTACTTTCCGATGCAGAAGCGGGAGAAGATCTGGCTAAGGATGGCTTCGCTGGTGGTCGCTCCGGTCAGGGCGTCTAGGCCGCGCAGAGATTCGTAGAGATCCAGCAGCAGCATCTCGTGCGGAATCCGCGCCGCCACAGCGGCCTGCGCCGCGTCCAGGCCGCGCAGAGCCTGTTCTACCGCCTGATGTTGGCGCAGATTGGTCAGCATTCCCGTCTCGCGCAGCCCTCCGTCGGCTCCCGCAACAGCGCTCACAATCGCTGCTCGCAGCTCGGAGATTCCTTCGCCGTTCATCGCAGAGGTCGAGATTCTTCGCGAAGCTTTATCCGCCGCATCGGATGCTAGGGACGCAAACTCTGCGTCTGTAACCGGAGAATCGCCGCCTGCGGAGACTCCTCCCGCAACCAGATCGCACTTGTTCCACGCAAGCAACAGGCGATTTCCGACAGCACAGCCATCGCCCCCAACAGCAGACTCCAGAACTGCACGATCTTCTTCGCGCAGGCCGGTCGTTGCATCGACGACCAGCAGCACCACGTCGGCCTCGGCCATCGCATTGCGCGATCGCGCAATGCCAAGTCGCTCGGCCTCATCGATCCCTGCGTGATCGCGCAGCCCCGCCGTGTCGATCAGCTCGACCGGAATGCCCTCGATTGCGACCCGCTCAGCCACCGTGTCTCGCGTCGTTCCCGGCGCAGCGGTCACGATGGCTCGCTCGCGCTCCACCAACCGATTGAAGAGGCTGGACTTACCCGCATTGGGCCGACCCACAATCGCCAGACGAAAGCCGTCGTGCACAATGCGTCCATAGGCGAAACTGCGCTCCAGCTCCACCAGCGGATGGCGAATCGCCGCAATCTGAGCGACAATCTGAGCCGACGCCATCACGTCGATGTCGTCCTCGGCGAAGTCAATTCCGGCCTCCATCGCTGCGATCAGCCCGACTAGTTCGGCCTTGAGCGGAGCGACCGCCTTGGCCAGCGAACCGCCCAACTGCCGCGCCGCCACTCGCGCCTGTTCCAGCGTGGACGAGCCGATCAGGTCGTTGACCGCCTCGGCCTGCGTCAGGTCGATCCGCCCAGCCAGAAACGCCCGCTGGGTAAACTCTCCCGGCTCGGCAAGACGCGCCCCCTGCGCGCAGCACTGGCGCACGATGTACTCCAGCAAAACCGGCGATCCATGCGCCGCAATCTCGACGACATCCTCGCCGGTGTAGGAGTTTGGCGCGGCGAAGAACGTCACCACAGCCTCGTCGAGCGTCTCTCCGCTGGCCGCATCAACCACCTCGCCGAAGCGCGCTCGTCCCGCTGCAAGCTCGTGGCGCAGGCGCAGCAGAGACGCGGAGATCTCGCGCGCCCGCTCGCCCGACAGACGCACCACACCGATTCCACCGCGCCCCACAGCGGTCGAGATCGCCACAATCGTCTCCTGCTCTATCCCATTCATCTCGTCTCTAATTCAGAAACATCGTTCGGTAGAGCGCATCCCGCTGAACGGGCTGGAAGCCAGCGTCGCGGATGATGCGGCGCAGGTCTTCTTCGCTGGCGCTGCTCTCGTCCGGCGTCACAAAACCCGCGTCGTTAGCTCCAAAGCGCAGCCCCATCTGCAACACTTTGAGGCTCTGCGTCGTGGCGCTTGCCTGAATATTCGCGATGTTGTCGAGGAAGATGCGCGCGATGGCCAGCGTCCTCAACTGCTCGACCGCAGTCGGTTCGGCGGTAGACGTACTGCGTGATGGAAGACTCTGCGCAACGAAGGCCGTGAAGCCGTTGGTCTTCTGCTGCAATTGCCGCACCGCTGCAAGCAGATCCACGCGCTGCTCAATCGAGTTCTCCGCGCCGCTAGACATTGTCGCAACGGTCTGCATTCCCAGACCGTGCGCTGCGGCGTGTACCTCGATCCACTGGTCCAGGCTGCACTGCTCCTGATCGCCCACGATGGAACTCAGCCCCGCGTTACGCAGCCGTGCGATAGTCTCTTGCAGCCCCAACCCGCAGCCAGCAGCCAGCGCCACAATCTCCGTCGCCGACAGACTCTCGATCCAGAGCGAGGGAAAACGTTGCCGAATTCCTCCGAAGACCTGCTCCAGCCACTCGATGCCTTTCGCGCTCAAACCGCCGCTAAGCAGACGAATGCCTGTACTGCCCATCTCGACCGAGGCGCGAATCTCTTCGCAGATCCGGTCGAGCGAAGCTCCGTCCGCCTGTGTGCCTGCGAGAGGGATCTCGCGCAGCAGCGCGTAGCTGACAACGCCCTCTGGATGCAGCCGTCGGCGCAGCGCGTCGGCCTCCATGCCAAGGCCAATTAGATCGTCACTGCGAAAGCAATTCAGAGCCTGTTCGTGGCTGATTCCCATGCTTCTATTCTACTCAGAACCTGCCCAGTAGCTCTGGTTCTGGCGTTGGGAGAAAAAGCTTAACACGGAGGACGCGGATAGAGGCGCGGATCAAGGCGGATACGGCAAGAACGAATCCAGAAAATTGGACTCTGCCATCGCCAGGAAGCATAATGCTGCCGTATGGTTAAGGCGCGGGTGCAGTGAACTTCCTCCCTCCCGAACGTGAACTCGTACAGAGATCTTCCAGGTGAGTCCCATGCATGGTCTATCCATTCTTCGTCGTAGGCTACACTCCCTGATAACGCTGGTCGTTCTCGCCGGATTGCTGCCCATGTGCGCATCGGCGCAGAGGCCGTCTTCGTCTCCGCTGGTCGTCAAGCTCACCATTCACGACACTATTCAGCCGATCACCGCCGACTACCTGAAGCGTGGTCTGGACAATGCGGCTAGTCGCCACGCCGAGGCTGTGCTGGTCTCGCTGGGAACGCCCGGCGGCCTGCTCTCCTCGACCCGCGAGATGGTCGCCGCGATTGAGGCCTCGCCGGTGCCGGTGATCGTCTTCATCGAGCCGGCAGGCAACCGCGCGGGATCCGCCGGATTCTTCCTGCTGGAGGCGGCCGACGTTGCCGCAATGGCTCCCGGAACCAACGCGGGAGCGGCTCACCCGATCCTCGAAGGAACGACGATGGATCCGGTGCTGAAGCAGAAGATGGAGAATGACGCTGCGGCCTTTCTGCGCTCCTACGTGACGGTGCGCGGACGCGATGCCGCCTCCGCCGAGGACGCCGTGCGCAACTCCAAGTCCTACAGCGAGGCCGAAGCGCTCAAGCTGCACCTTATTGACGCGGTCGCGCCCGACGACGACGCTCTGCTCGCCACCCTCAACGGTCGCACCATCAAACGCTTCAACGGCGCCAGCCAAACGCTGAACTTCGCCCACGCGGAGCTGGTCGCCATGCCTCCGTCCACCCGAGAGCGGCTGCTGACGCGGCTCACCAGCCCCGACCTCGACGTTCTTCTTCTACTCTGCGGAGGGCTGCTGATCTATCTGGAGTTCAATGTTCCCGGAACCATCGTCCCCGGAGCGCTGGGAACGCTGATGGTTCTGCTCGCCATCTTTGGCCTGAACCTGCTGCCGGTGCAACATACCTCGGTGCTGCTGCTCTTCGCCGCGCTGGCGCTGATGGTTCTGGAGGCGAAGTTCGCCAGCCACGGAGTGCTGGGCATGGTCGGAGTACTCTGTCTGGTCTTCGGACTGGCCACGCTGGTCAACGGCCCCACGCCGGAGATGCGCGTTCACTTCGGAGTAGCCGCAGGCGCAGGAGTCGGCTTCGGACTCATCACCTTCGGCCTGGCGTGGATCGCCTTCAAGGCCCGCCGCGCCAAGCGTCTTACCGGGCCGCAGGCCATGCTGGATCAGGTCGCCGTCGCCATCACGCCCATCGCTCCGGTCGGAGAGCTTCCCCTCGGTCAAGTCGAGGTTCGCGGCGAGTTCTGGAAGGCCGCGCTGGTCGCTGGAGAATCCCCCGTTCCCGCCGGAACCGAACTCATCGTGCGCTCCGTAGACGGCCTGACCCTGACCGTTGCACCGCGAGGATGATCCCGGCGCACCCTGCTCTGTTTGTTTTTCATTCCACAGCATTTCTGTTTGTCGTCCCGCAGCGCTTTTGTTTGTCATTCCGCAGCGAAGCGGAGGAATCTGCTGTTGCCTGATAATAAACAGATGCGCGTAATCGCTGGAACCTATCGCTCCCGACAACTGATCGCCCCTCGCGGCTCTGACACCCGCCCCACCAGCGACCGGCTGCGCGAGACTCTGTTCAACATTCTGTCTCCGCGCGTTGCAGGATGCCGCTTCGCCGACCTCTACGCGGGAACCGGCGCGGTTGGAATCGAAGCAATCAGTCGCGGCGCGGCGCAGGTGTGGTTCGCGGAGAAGGCCGAGCCAGCGCTGGCGGCGATCCGCGACAACCTGAAGGCGCTTAAGATCACTCGCGGCTTCACCATCGAGGAGCGCGGAACAGGAGCGCTTCTGGAGCGGCTGGCCAAAAAGGCGCAGAAGGCGGCAGCGCAGAGTCTTCCGGCTGAAGCAGCGGAAGCACTCGCAGCCACAACGAACTCGACGCAGCCCGGCGATGGACTCGATCTGGTCTACCTCGATCCGCCGTGGGAGGCGGAGGCGGAGTTCGCCAACACGCTGCACCTGCTGGGCAGCGCGCGCGGCAGACTGGTTCTTGCACCCGATGCGCTGGTCGTCGCCGAACACAAGAGCAAGGATCCCCTTGCCGCGCGCTACGGCGAGTTGGTGCAGACGCGAACCCTCAAGCAGGGCGACGCCGCGCTCAGCTTCTACGCGATCGCGGCGGAGTAATCAGCCCAGCGAGTCAAGTGCCTGACCGATGTCGGCAATCAGGTCGTCGATGTGTTCCAGCCCGGCGCTGAGCCGGATGAAGCCCTCGGGAACGTCGTCTCCGCCCCAGCGCGCACGGCGTTCGGCGCAGGTACAGGTGCCTCCAAAGCTGGTCGCCTCGGTGATGAGCTTCGCCTTGGCGAGAAAGGCCTCCGCAGCGGCGCGGTCGGCCAGAGTGAAGCTGAGAATCGCTCCGAAGTACTGCATCTGACGAGCGGCGACCTCATGTCCGGGGTGCGTTGGCAGACCTGCGTAGAGAACGTCGTGGACAACATCGGTGCGCGTCGTCAGGTACTCGGCGATGCGCAGCGCGTTGAACGAGCTTCGCTCCAGACGCAGCGGGAGCGTCTCGATGGATCGCAGCGCGAGCCAAGCCTCCATCGGGCCGAGGATGCCGCCCATCAGGGTGCGCCACTGCTCAACCTGCTGGCGAAGTTCGAGGTCGCGCACGGCGACGTGGCCGAGAATAATATCGCTGTGGCCGCTCATCGACTTGGTGTCGCTGGCCACGGCGAAGTCCGCCCCCAGAGCCAGAGCGCGCAGGCCGAGCGGGGTTGAGCTGGTATTGTCGACAGCGACCAAGGCTCCGGCCTTGTGCGCCCGCTCGCACAGCGCGGTGATGTCGCAGATCTCCATCAGAGGGTTGCTGGGCGATTCGATCCAGAGCAGCTTTGCCCCCTCCAGACACTCGCCCTGCGCGTTGTCGGCGGTGGGAGCGAGGCGCACGACGACGCCCATCTTGACGAAGTACTCCTGCATCAGCGCACGCGCGGCGAAGTAACAGTTCGCGGGAAGAACGACCACGTCGCCCGGCTTCAGCACAGCTCCGAAGACCGAGGCGCAGGCCGCCATTCCAGAGGCGAAGACCAACGCCTTGGCGCGGTAGGACTTGCCCGCGTTGGCGTGGCCCTCCGCGAAGACGCCGGACTCCATCTGCCCAATGATTTGCTCCAGCGCAATCCACGTGGGATTACTCATTCGCCCATAGGTGTACGGCGATTCATTCGGATCGCCCGGCGTGTGGAAGGGCGCGGCGAAGACGGGGCTGGGATGAAGCGGCTCGCCAGCTACCGCACGAGTCAGTGTCGAGCGAAGGATCTTGGTCGAATCATGCATGTCGTTGGCTTAATCCTAACCCCTTCCATATAACCGCTTCCTGCACCCAACCGTCGGCCTTGGAACATTTTCGAAATTGCTATAGACCAATGAATTAGTTGTCATTCTGATTGAAGCGAAGAATCCCCGTATTTTTCTCGCTCCACGACGGTCTACCCCATTACCGGAAATACCCTATGACTTCGCAGAAAAGTGCTCCCAACCTCCGGGCTTGAGCGGCGTTCGACGTCCTGCGGAATCGACCAGCGAGATGGTTTTATCGCGCAGCAGGCTTCCGATGCGCGTCACACGCACTCCAGCGATCGAGCGCGGAACACGCACCGCAGGCGGCGCGGCAAAGAGCAACTCGTAGTCCTCGCCGCCATTGAGAGCCAGCTTCAGAGCCTGCTCATCGGACGACTGCGCAGCCAGCGGATGAATCGGCAGCGCGAAGGCGGTGACCTCTGCGCCCACGCCGGACTCCTGACACAGATGCGCAAGATCGGTCGAGAGGCCGTCGCTCAGGTCGATGGCGGAGCAGGCCAGACGGCGACGCAGAAGCGCTTGGCCGACCGCAAGACGAGGCTGCGGAAACATCTGCGGATGCGCGGCCAACAGTTCTGGCGAAGCCCCCCGCCCCTTCCGCAAAGAGCGCGGAATGGATGGGGCACCCGGTGACTTTGGAATCGATTCTGCGGCGCGAACCTCCTCGGCGCGAGCCTGCATTGCTGCCAGCTCGGCGGCGGCTCCGCCTAGCTGGCCGGTGACGTAGAGGGCGTCGCCAGCGTGCGCGGTGCTGCGCCGCAGAGCGAGTCCCGCCGGAGCCGTTCCGACCAGAACAATGTCGGCGAGAATCTGCTCGCCGGGAGCCTGAGCGGTGTCTCCGCCAGCAAGCGAGACGTGGTGCAGTTCGGCAAGAGAGCGCAGGCCGTTGAAGAATCGCTCCACCCAGACTCGACCGGAGCGCGTCGCGAGCTGCTCGGCGGGCAGAGCGAGCGAGAGAAACGCCGCCAGAGGACGCGCTCCCATCGCCGCCAGATCGCTCAAGCCGCGGGCCAGCGCGCGGTGTCCGACCGACTCCGCCGGGTGCCAGTCGCGACGAAAGTGGCGGCCTTCCAGAGTGAAGTCGGTGGTCACCAGAATCTCGTGGCCGCGCGGCGGACGCAGAATGGCGCAGTCGTCGCCAATGCCCAGAGCCACACCACGCGCGCTCCCCGCCCATCCCGAACGGATTCCCTCAATCAGCTCCAACTCTCCCATCGCTCTCTTCATCGTGAGGCCAAGGATAAACCGTCGCGGGCAGGAAGCACGAACAAACCCGCCAGATAGAGGAGAATAAACGAATTTCAGAGGGTGAAAATCCGCTAAAACCCGAGATTTTTCTTAATATCTGGCAACACTATTGCGTTGCGTTCCCAGACTGAGGCTGTTAAACTAAAAACTAGCACGACGGGAATCGGGAAATCGAGATGCAGATCGCAAATGGCAATTAGCGAAATCGATTCCAACCTGGTCACTACGCTCACCGCGTAACCCTGCTCACCGATCGACAGAGCAAAGGCCAAATCCAACAGTAAAGGTTCGGTTCTTGACTCTAAAAACATTCAATATGAAAAAGCGATATTATTTGGTGCTCGTCAGCCGCGATGAACAAGGCGGGCTGCGCAAGATTCCTGTTCCGCTGCACTATGCCTATGGGCTTGCGGCGGTAGCGCTGATTGGATTGTTTACCCTGGCAGGGCTGACCGGATCCTACTCCCGCATGTTGATCAAGACGGCGCGCTTCAACCAACTGCGCAATGACAACGTGCTTCTACAGAAGGACTACGCACATCTGGAGATGCAGGCGCACGAGACGGACGTGCAGGCGGCCTCGCTCGGCTCGCTGGCCACCGAGGTCTCGGCGATCTACGGCCTGACCGCCAGCAAGCTCTCCGGCCCCACCGGCCACGCGACGCTGAGCACGGCGCCGAAGTCGACCGGAACCAAGGACGTGCGCACTGATCTGGTCACCGAGACGGCCTCCAACTTCTCCGACGACAGCTACTATAAGTCGCTGAACACCTTCTACGGACTGCGTGATTCGGCGGTCAGCGGAGCGGCAACCCACGCAATCGACGGCGGAGCAGCCCGCTTCGGCGCGCTCTCGGCCATCAGCGGAGTCTCCGACGTCTCCATTGACTCGCCCACCCTGTGGCCGGTCATTGGGCCCATCCGCTCCAGCTTTGGACAGCGCGAAGATCCCGTCGCAGGCAATGGCGAGGGAGAGTTCCACACCGGAATCGACATCGCCGCCTCCATTGGAACACCGATCCGCGCCACCGCCGCAGGAACGGTGAAGTCCGCCGCAATGGTGAACGGATACGGACGCGAGGTCGTCATCGACCACGGCCACAACATCGAGACCTGCTACGCGCACATGGCGGGGTTCACCGTCATTGCAGGACAGAACGTCGTTCGCGGACAGGTGATCGGCTACGTCGGCATGAGCGGACGCACCACCGGAGCCCACCTGCACTATGAGGTGCGCATCCAGAACATCCCAGTCAATCCCTACAAGTACCTGCGCACCACCCTGGTCGGCATGGGCACAGAGTCCGCCAGCAGGTAGTTGCGCCAACCTCCGCGCCTCGGCGACCTGTAGCGGATCCACAACGACCTGAGATCAAGGTTCTCGCGCTCAACCAGCAGGCGGCTCAGCCACCACGTCCGGGTGCCGGGTGCCCCATCCATCGCGACAACATCGCAATGGATGGGAGGAACAAAGCTCGCGCCACCAGCCGTTGCATTTGTCTTTGCTCTTGCCGTTGCCTTCGCCGGTAAAGGGCCAAAGGCCCGTTCTATACCAGCCTAGGCCGAAGGTCTGGGGTTGCGTAGTACAGAGACCCAAGGGCTGAAAGCCAGACCTATAAACTTCAACAACCCCATCTACTGTCCAGCGGCGTCTGCGCCATCCGGCGTGGTCAACTGCTTCAGCACCAGAAGCGGCACGGCAGCGGTCAGCACGGCGCGATCCTTGTGCTGCTCGATCTGGATCGACTCCGTAAAGCTGCGCAACGCCGCTGCATCGGGCGACTCCGCCTGCGCCGCTACCTTGGGCTGCAAAGCCAGAAAGAGGTGGAGCAGCGAGTTGAGCGCCTCGGTGGAGCGAGCGGCAGCGTCCTCGCTGGCAGCGATCTGCTCAATGCGCAGATGCAACGCACCGGGGCCGTAGCGCAGGCTGGCCACCAATGTAGCGTCCTCGGGCAGGGGAAGTTGCATCCCGAAGAGGCTGATGTGTCCGCCCTCGGAGAAGGGAAGTCCGACGTGGCCAATCGCCCACGCACTCGACAACATCGGCACGTCGCGGTAGTGCTCCGCCAGCAGCGTCGATCCGCTGAACGGCGAGGCCGCAGAGCGATAGCGATCCAGCATGGCGTGAATCTGTTCGGTGGTCGGCATGTTCGACGCGGCGATGGTGTCGTAGCCAAGCTGCGCGATGCGCAGGCTGCGTCCCTCCACCAGCACGGTGTAGATGGTGTGTCCGGCGTACTGCTCCTGCAAACTGGCGATGCTGGCCAAGTAACGAGTCAACCGCACCCCATCGAAGCGCCCCTCGAAGACCTCCGAGTAGGCGACTGGGCCGTTTGGCCCATTGGGATTATTCATCTGGTGCAGAGCGAAGGCGACGGAGTCCAGATCGCGCTCCGGCACAATCCCCGTGGCGTCGACGAACTGCTGATACTCCGGGCTTCGCGTGACCGGGGTACGGTCGAGGTGGGTTGCGGCGCGCAGAGGCTTCAGGTTCAGGTAGAGGATCGCGTCCGACTCCGGCAGAAGCCGCGCAGCCTCGGGCGGCGCCTCTTTGCGCAGCCAGACGACAGCGATCAGCGCCACCACCAGCGCCAGCATCAGTAGCAGCGAGTAAACCGTCCGTTTCCGCATCCTGCCTTCTACTCTACGCCAGACCGCTCATTCGATTGGGAAAAATCTCTAGTAACCCTCTGGATAAGTCCTTGCTTTGAAAGGGCGGGACTAGAGCAGTTCCCGAATTGCTATAGACCCCGAGGGAATCTCCAGGGCTTGTTCAGAGTTTTCCTACGAGACGAGCGAGGAACCGGGGTTGCCGCGAACAATCTGGCGATACTCGAAGAACATGCGCAGACGCCAGCGCAGAATCATGCCAAAGGCCAGCACAAAGAAGATTGCGGCAGTCTGGTTCAGGTCGAGAAAGCGGTCGATGTAGCTGCGCGCCAGAATGCGAATGATGGCCAGCGCGATGATGACCAGGAAGAAGGAGTTTGACCGCTCCATCATGATGGCCTTGCCGTCGTGGATCAGGCGCGAGGTGCGCAGCAGCGGGTAAGCCAGAACCACCGCGCCCAGCAGGAAGGCGCCAATCGCCCAGAGCAGGGAGATGCGGAAGGCCGGAGCGATGAACATGCAGAATCCGGTGGCCATGCCCATCGGCGGAATGAGAATCTTCTTCAGCGTGACCGCGCGCCGCCCCTCCTGCACGCGCCAGACGAGAACCGCCGAAGCGCCCACCAGAGACGTCAGAACCGATATTTCGCGCACAGGAAGCATAGTTTCTCTCGGTATTAAGGATGCGCCGACAGGCGAGTTGGATGCGAAACTCTCCAGACTATTATGCCGGAGCGCGCGGCGATCAGGCGGGGTCGGTGGATTTGACCTCGGCGGTGAGAGTGCCAGCGGCGAGGCGGGCGCGGATGGTCTGGCCGGGGCTGACTTCGGCGACATTGCGCAGAAGCTGGCCACCTGCGATCCCGTTTTCGATCCCGTTTTCGATGTAGACCAGCGCGTAGCCACGGTTCAAAACGGCCAGCGGCGAGAGAGCCTGCAAGCGAGCAGTTGCGCGGTCGAGGCGCGTGGAGCAGGCAGCGAGGCGACGCTCGACAAGCCGGGGCAGGGATTGTCGAGCGGCCTCCAGACGGCGCTGCGCGAGGCCAAGCCGTGTGGCTGGACTTTGCCGTTCAAGCCGCCCCGCGAGGACGGCAAGTTGGCTGGAACGAGTGCGCAGGCGGCGTTGCGCTGCCGATTCCAGACGGTGGCTCAGATCGTCCAGCCGCTGGCTGCGACGGCCCAGCAGCGATTGCAGCCGACCCTGAATCTGCCCAATGGAGAGCGCGGTGAATCGCTGGCGCGCCTGCATTAGTTGGTAGCGAATGGCGCGGCGGGCGCGAGCGTCCAACGCCTGAATGCGCTCGTCAATGCGATGCTGCGCGAAGGTAATCACCTCGGCGGCGGCGGACGGCGTGGGCGCGCGCAGGTCGGCGACGAAGTCCGCAATGGTGAAGTCGGTCTCGTGTCCCACGGCCGAGACGACCGGAAGCGCAGAGGCGGCGATGGTTCGGGCCAGAGCCTCGTCGTTGAATCCAGCCAGGTCTTCGAGCGAGCCTCCGCCGCGCGCAATCAGGATGAGATCGACCTTGCCGGGGAGCGAACCCCTGCCCCGCAGGCTCTGGTTGAAGAAGCGCACTCCGGCGGCGACCGAGGCGGCGCACTCCGAGCCCTGCATCAGCGCGGGATAGATCAGCAGGTTCAGGCGCGCGTGACGGCGGCGCACGACCTTGATGATGTCGTGCAGCACAGCGCCGCCGGTCGAAGTAATGACGCCAAGAGTGCGCGGAAAGGCGGGCAACGGTCGCTTACGGTCGGCATCAAACAGCCCCTCGGCCAGCAGACGAGCCTTGAGCTGTTCGTACGCAAGCTGCAAGGCCCCCGCGCCGCGCGGCTCCATCGTCTCGGCGATAAGCTGGAGCTGCCCGCGCGATTCGTAGACCGAGATGCGTCCGCGCACCAAGACCGCCAGCCCGTCCTGCGGGCGGAAGCGGAGAAGCTGTGCCTGTCGGCGAAAAAGCACCACGGGAAGTTGCGCATCGCCGTCCTTCAGCGTGAAGTAGACGTGGCCAGAGGGCGCAGGACGGCAGTTGGAGATCTCGCCCTCCACCCACAGATCGGCGTAGGTGCGTTCGACGTGCTGGCGAAGGTCGGTGACCAGATCGCGAACGCTCCACGGCGCAGCCGAGCTGCCAGGACTCGACGCAGGCTGGTTTGTTGACAGAACTTGGGACGAAGCTACGGGTTGAGCTGTAGACGAATCAACGGGCTGAGCTGCATCTTTTTTACTGCTTGGGGGCGCAGCCTTTCGCACCCGCTTGGCTGCGCTGGGAGCAAGCCAGAGATCGGCCAGAGTCCCCTGCCTGCTGTCGTCCTGAATGCGCTTCGCCATACCGAATGAGTCTAGCATCGGCAGGCAGCATAGACTGCTTGTTTTGACAGGGCGCGGCTTTACAGGCTGCGGAAAAACTCGATTTGCATGTGCATACATTCCCCCGGGGGATAAAGCCCCATTGAAAATAAGCGACTTACGGAGCGGCTAAAGCCGTTACCTTTCAAAACGAGGAGTTTCCCGCAACCTGTTTAGCTCCAGGCCATCTTTTCGTCGCGCCTGAACTGCCTGATTATCCCTGAGACACGGCCTTCGTTCAGCGATAGAGACCGCGACTCTGGATATACTCGGCGACGGCGACGGGCAGCAGGCCGGGGCAGGGGTCGGCGGCGCGCAGGCGCAGGCGAAGATCGGTAGCCGAGACCTCCTCCTGCACGGTGGGCAGCAGGTGGACGCGCGCGCGTTGCGCCGCCGTGAGGGCCAGCGCGGCCAGTTGCGGATCGGAGAGCGGGAAGTCGGGACGGCTGACCACGATCCACTCGGCGAGTTCCAGCAGGCGGTCGGGGCTGCGCCAGCGACGCAGGTCGAGAAAGCTGTCGGCTCCGGTCAGCACGAAGAGGGTTGCGCGGGGAAGTTCGCGGGCCAACGCAGCCAGAGTGTCGACGGTGTAGTTGGGAGTGCCATCGCCCCGCGGCGCGTCGATCGTGGAGACGGCAAAGCGGGGATCGGCGGCGCAGGACAGACGGGTCATCTCCAGCCGGTCGGCGAACGATGCCGCAGCGGGTTCGGCCTTCAGCGGCTGCTGGCCCACCGGAGCGAAGAGGACGCGGTCGAGGGCGAAGGCGTCTGCCGCTGCGCCTGCAATGGCCAGATGGCCGCGATGGATGGGGTCGAAGGTTCCGCCGAAGAGGGCTACGCGCATTCTGTCATGCTAGAGCATTTTAGAAATTACTATAGGCCAATTTGTTTGTCATTCCGTAGCGAAGCGGGGGAATCTGCTCCTCGCTCGCTCCACGACGGTCTACATCGTTACCCAGAATGCTCTAGTAAATCTTCTGAGTGCAAGTCATGCAGCGCGATTGTTGGCGAAGCACAACGCCCTGTCAGATCTCTCTGACAGGGCGTTGGGACAGTAGGATTGGGGCAAACCGCAGAGCCGATTAGTGAACGCGGAAGACCAGACCGGTACCAATCGTAATCAGGTAATTACTTTGGTTCGGGGCGGGAGTATTTGCCACCTGATAGTGGCCCAGAACGCTGGCCCGCGCTTCAAACATGCGCCAGTCGATGTGCTTGGCGATCTTGCGATCTGCGCCAATACCACCGGCATAGATGATGTTGTTGGTGTAGTTGGCCGCGTAGGGGATCCTGGTGTGAGCGATGCCGAAGCCGCCAATGACGTATGGTGTAGTCCCCATGAACTCCTTCTTCGGAGCGATGCGCAGGCTCAGGATGCCGTCCTGACGATCCAACTGCGAGCCGTACTCATTGAGGCGGTAGGTATCGCCGCGGAAGTCGATGCCAACGACGATCGGAGGAGCCTTCAGCTTATTCAGGTAAGGCACGCTCGGCACATGCACGTTCTGCGTATATGGAATGTGGTGAATGTCAAAATACGCACCGTAGGAGGGTCCAAAGAGCCAGGGACGGTCCACGTTTGCACTGCCCGGAGCCGGATTCAGCCTATAGCCATCCTGCGTGAATTGCTGGGCATCCATGGTGACAAAGAATCCAGACTGGGCCTTGGCTACAGAGGATGCGAGGACAACGGTAAGAACAAAAACTATGGATCGCAGTTTCATCGGTGTTCCTTTTGCGAGGAGTTATTGGCGCACCGATGAGCATATAGAAATGAAACAGGAATGTCAGCAAATTTCTATAGCAGGAGTGTTTTCGCAGTGAATACGGGGTGTCGCCGAGGCATCTTCCCTGCGTTTTTGAAGTGTTCCCTAAAATATATCAAAACCGCGCGCGGTTGTTTTTAGAAGCGCGCACGATTGTTTTTAGAAGCGAAAGACGAGTCCAGAACTGAAGCTGACCTGATTCGACGAAGGCACGGCGAGGCCGTTTCCGGTGCCAACGCTTGCGCTGCTGACCGTGGTCATCGAACCGTAGCCAATCTCCGCGACGCGCCAGTCGATGTGCTTCTGTAGGGCGTAGTCCACGCCGCCGTACAGGGCGTAGTCGAACTTGTTGATGTGAACCGCGCTGGAGGGAGCCTTCGTGGTTCCAACTCCGATCGAGGCCTGCACATAGGGCTTGATCGGGCGAACAAAGGGCTTGGCAGAGACGCGCACACCGGTCAGAAAGCTCTTCAACAGAGCATTATTGGCGTGCAGATCCGACTCGCGCACGTCCAGGCCTAAAGTGAGGAGGTCGCCGGGAGCGCGGAAAAAATCGTAGTAGCCGCCAATATCGAACCCGTAGAAGACCTGCGAGGTGGAGTTTTGGCCGAGAAACGCGAAGGCGCCGTTGTCTGCGGTGGAGTTACTGACGCGAATCGCTACGGGGTTGAGATACAGCCCAACCTGAGCGTGGGCCGCCAGAGTCGTCAGAGCGAGAACAGCAACAGCAGCGAGAGAGCGAAGCTTCATGGGGATTCCTCAATAAATAACGTAACTCTGATGCGGCTCCGCAATACGGAGCGTCCTATCAAGTCTATAGAAAGATTTGCAGGCAGAGCAGTGGGGTTGCCAGAAAGAGCAACCCGCAATCTTTCCCAGCCGCGTAGTTCATAACGCCAGACCCATTCTGCGCCTCTGGTACATCTTCGAAATTGCTATCGACCAGGAATGAATTATCATTCTGAGCGGAGCGAAGAATCCCCGTATTTTGTTCGCGCTTCTATGGTCTACACCATTGGCCAAAACGCTCTACCGGCCAAAGGCGGGCCGCATCCGGGCAACGTTTGGCTTGGTCTTCTGCTGAACATTCTCCGGCGAGACCAGCAGCGGAACCTCCAGCGTCCCCACCTTGTTGGAGACCGTGTCCAGAATTCCGGCGCGAAGCGTGATCTGTCCCGGCGGCAGTTCGATCTTCTGGGTAAAGGTGAACGGCTTGCTGATCAGCTCCTCGTACTTCTCCAACGTCAGCGACATCTTGACCGTCTGAGTCAGCAGCGCGACCCGGCCTCGGACGACATCGTAACCGACGACGTCGAACTCCAGCGTTCCATGGAATGTTTCGTCGGCATCTGAAGTAAAGGCGATCTCGCTGGACGGAAAGCCGTAGTGAACCTCGTACTGGACGAGAGCTTTAGCCGCAGCCTTGGCAGATTTTTTGTCTGTCGGAGCAGGAGCAGCAGTGGGCGTAGCGCTGGCCCACACTCCCGCGTCAAACAGGAACTGCGTGGCCGCAGGAGCGTTGCCCTCCATCGCCGCCTTCATCAGCGCCGGCCCCGGAGCGGGTGCGTCAATCGTCGGAACCCGTTCGGCGTTGTAGCCCTTGCGGAAGACCAGATGCACACCGGGCTGGTTCACTGTGACGTTGATGTGGTGGTAGCGCCCATCATCCTTCACGCTGGGTGGAATGTAGGTCATCGTGTAGAAGTGCGATCCGTCGTCGATCACCTTGGCGATGCCTGGAGCAAGATCGTTGGTGTTGTAGATGGCCTCGCCGCCGGTATCCTCGGCCACGGCCTCCACCTTCAGCTTGGGAGCCATGTCAGCGTCAGTAACTCCGGTCGGATCCATCGGGCAGACCGCAATCTGCGACTTGGTCAACAGCTCGTAGGTGTCCATATAGTGACCCACCAGAGTCGAATCCATATCGCCCCAGCCATAGCCTCCATCGCGCATCAGGTCGATGGGCATGTTGGGCGTGATCCAGATCAGATTCTTTCTCCCCTTCACGCTGGCAACGTATGCGGAGATCTGATCAATCGCCTGAAAGGTCGCGTATTTGCTCGACAGGCGATTACCGGTCGTGCCAAAGTCGATGCGGTCGGTGTTGACGACCTTGATCAGCGCGTCGCGGTCGGAGGTAAAATTCTGCAACATGTGCAGCCCGTTCTCCGCGAGCCAGAAGACTGCGACCTGCGTTCCCTGCGGCATGGTCGTCAGGTACTTGGTTATGGCCAGCTTCGCGTTGACCATGTCGAACGACTGGGTGTGCATGGCGTCGAGCAGGAAGATGTTGACCGGCCCGCTGGCGGGCATTTGGTGGCTGTTGGTATACACCTGATCCGGCAGCTTCGGAGCAGCAGGCCCGGCGGCGGGAACGGTCGAGCTGAACTCCTTGAAGCTGCGGATCGGCTGCGCCTTGCCATTCTCCTCCAGCGCAAAGTCGGAGCGCTGGAGCCCGACCACAGGATTTCCCTTGGCGTCGGTAACCATCACGTCCACCACAATCTCGCGCGAGGTCATGTGCATCGTCGTCGTAGCCGCCTCGGACGCAGCACTCGCCTGAGCCTGCACTGTGTTGGCAACCAGGATCTGTAGGCAGGTGGCTAGGCCAACCGCAATGACGCTCGTCTTACTGGGTCGCATCGTTCTCTTCTCTGCTTGGAGTAGCCACTCGGATTAGCTCTACCATCTTAGACCCGAAACGCTTCAAGAAGATGCTGTGGAACGCCTAGAATAGAGGTCTATGGCGTTTACCGAACAGTTCGATGTGGTTGTAGTCGGAGCAGGCCACGCGGGCTGCGAGGCGGCAATGGCTGCTGCGCGTATGGGCCTGCGCACGGCTCTGTTCACCCTGAACCTCGACCTGATCGCGCAGATGAGCTGCAATCCGGCCATCGGCGGCATCGCCAAGGGCCACCTCGTCCGCGAGATCGACGCTCTGGGCGGCGTAATGGGCGAGGTCGCCGACGCCTGCGGAATCCAGTTCCGCCTACTCAACACCAGCCGCGGCCCAGCCGTCTGGTCGCCCCGTGCGCAGTGCGACAAGGCCCTCTACCGCGTCAAGATGCGCGAGCTTCTGGAGAGCCAGCCCAACCTCTTCATCAAACAGGCCGAGGTCGTGGATCTTCAGGTTCAAGGTTCAAGGTTCGAGGTTCAAGGCGAGACTGCGCAGCGCGTCACCGGCCTGCTGCTGCGCGATGGCCGCGTGATCCACGCAGGGGCGGTGGTTGTGACCACGGGAACCTTTCTCAATGGAGTCATCCACTGCGGCGAGCAGCAGTACGCCGCAGGACGCAGCGGAGAGCCAGCCAGCGTCCTGCTGGGAGAGGCACTCAAGCGGCTCGGCCTGCGCGAGTGTCGCCTGAAGACAGGAACCCCGCCGCGCCTCGACGGACGCACCATCGACTGGACGAAGTTTGTCGAACAACCCGGCGACGCCGACCCAACACCCTTCAGCTTCAGAGCCAACCTGAAAGCCCAAGCCGTCAATTTTGTTTCTGAGATAGGTTCGGGATTTAGCCCGGACAACAGATCAACGCCGCAATCGCAGGGCGCGACGTGGGTTCCCGCGCTGCGTCAGGTGAGCTGCTACATCGCCACCACAACGCCGGAGACGATGCGCCTGATCCGCGAGAACGCGCACCGCTCGGCGATGTACTCCGGCCAGATCACCGGCATCGGCCCGCGCTACTGCCCGTCGATCGAGGCCAAGATCGTGCAGTTTCCCGATAAGACGCAGCACCAATTCTTCCTCGAACCCGAGGGTTTGAACACCCACGAAGTCTACGTCAACGGCATGAGTACCAGCCTTCCGATGGAGGTGCAGGCTGCGATGGTTCACTCCATCCCCGGCCTGGAAATCGCCGAGATGCTGCGCCCCGGCTACGCCATCGAGTACGACGCCATCGACCCAACCGAGCTGGATCGAACGCTTGCGGTAAAGAAGTTTGCAGGGCTGTATCTCGCCGGCCAGATCAACGGAACCAGCGGCTACGAAGAGGCCGCCTGCCAAGGCCTGATGGCCGGAATCAACGCGGCTCTCGCAGTCCGCGCACAGCTCCATCCCACCCATCGCGATGAGACTGCGATGGATGGGGCACCCGTCAATGAGGCCTTCACGCTCGACCGCACCGAGGCCTACACCGGCATTCTGATCGACGACCTGATATCCAAGGGCACCGACGAGCCGTACCGCATGTTCACCTCGCGCGCAGAGTTTCGCCTGCATCTGCGCATCGACAACGCCGACCGCCGCCTGACTCCGCACGGGCGCAGGCTGGGCCTGATCGACGACGCAGCCTGGGCAGCTTACGAGGCGAAGCAGGCGCGCGCAGTGGCCTTCGAGCGGCTCCTACAGACGACGAAGGTGGATCTCGACGCACTTCCTGCGGCGTTGGCCGAGGCTCTGCGCGGCGACGTAGAAGCCCTGCGCGCACAGAGCTACGCGCAGATGCTGCGCCGCCCCGAGGTGACGATTGAGGCGCTCTGGCCCGTGCTGTCCGCATCGATTGCGTCCGTGCCGGAGCTGCGCCTCTGGCTCGCAAATTCGCTGACAGCAACGGATTTTCTATCGTCATCCCATAGCGACTTTTCCCGTTTGTCATTCCGTAGCGCAGTAGATGTCTCTCATTTGTTATTCCGTAGCGATGCAGATGTCTCTCATTTGTCATTCCGTAGCGAAGCGGAGGAATCTGCTTCTCCTCTTCCCGACGCAGCGAATTCGCACAAGCTGCCCGCCTGGGTGCGCAACGAGATGAAGACAGTAGAAACCGAGTTGAAGTATGCAGGCTATCTGGAGCAGCAGCGCAAGTCGATGGCCAAGCTGAAGCGCGACGAGCAGCGCGTGATTCCGCCCCACTTCGACTACGCCGCATGCAGCGGCCTCTCCCGCGAGATGGTCGAAACGCTCAGCCGGGTGCGTCCGCAAACCCTTGGCCAAGCCAGTCGCATTCAGGGCGTCACTCCCGCCGCAGTCAGCCTGATTAACTGCTTCCTGGAGATTCACGCGCGCCGTCGCCCATAGTTAGCCAAAGGCCCAACTATCCTGCCGAGGGCCTCATCCATCGCATTTTTATCAACACTGAATAGGATGAATACAACTCGATCGCAAGCCGTTGCCATTGCCATTGCCATTGCCGTTGCCGTTGCTGTTGCCGTTGCCGTTGCTGTTGCTGTTGCTGTTGCTGTTGCTGTTGCTGTTGCCGTTTAATTGGTTTGTCATCCCCGAAGGGGATCTGCTTCTGTTCTTGTCGTTGCACGTTTTTTTGTTTGTCATTCCGCAGCGAAGCGGAGGAATCTGCTTTTTCTGTTGCCGTTGTCTGGCAAGGGCCAAAGGCCCACCCCATACTGCTTTCCACTGGTCAACACAGCATAAATCATGGCAAACCATGAATTCGCACTAGAATAGTAATATGTCCTACGTCTCAGCGGTCGATCACCTGCATGGCCTCGGTTTGGAGCTTGCCTCTTCGGCTCCAAAGCGAAAGTTTGACCTCGCCCACATGCGAGTTCTGGCCGCAGCTCTGGGCGATCCGCAGCGCAGATTCCCGTCCGTCCTGATCGCCGGAACCAACGGCAAAGGAAGCACCGCAGCAACGCTGGCCAGCATCTGCGCCGCCGCGGGCCTGCGCACCGCGCTCTACACTTCGCCGCACCTCGTCCGCGTCACCGAACGCATCCGCACCACGGATGCCGTGCAGGACAAGCCCAGCGCGTTGCTTGAGATCTCCGAGGAGGACTTCGCTCGTCTCTACTTCCACGTCGACGAGACGGCGCGAAGGCTTGTCGCGACAGGAGATCTGCCCCACACGCCCAGCTTCTTCGAGTCGCTGACCGCGCTGGCCTTCCTCTACTTCGCCGAGCGCGAGGTCGAGATCGCCATCGTCGAGGTTGGACTCGGCGGACGCCTCGACGCGACCAACATCGTCGACCCACTGCTCTCGATCATCACCGACATCGCACTCGATCATCAGGAGTATCTGGGCGACACCATCGCCCATATCGCCCGCGAGAAGGCAGGAATCCTGCGCCGCAACGGAACTCTGGTTACTCTGCCGCAGCACGCCGAGGCCAATCAGGCGATCGGCGAGATCGCCGTGGAACTCGGCGTTCACGGCATCAACGCCGCCGAGTTTCTGCCCGACCGCAGCCGCTCACCGCAGCCGCCACAGGACGCAACCACCCTGCTGCGCGCGAACCACTACACGATCTCCTGCGAGGGCAAGCCACTCAATGTGCAGTCGCCGCTGGCCGGAGAACACCAGCGCCGCAACCTTGCGCTGGCCATCGCTGCTGCAATTACATTACGCAACCATAATGGTTACAATATCGCAAACTCCGCGATTGAAGCGGGAATTAGCAACACCACATGGCCCGCTCGCCTCGAATTTCTGCCTCCCGACCTGCTTCTGGATGTGGCTCATAATCCAGCAGGAGCATGGACTCTGCGCGCAGCCATCGCCGCTTTGCCCGAGCATCAGCCGCGTACGCTGATCTTCAGTTGCCTGCGCGATAAAGACCTGACAGAGATGGCGCGAATCCTCTTTCCGCTCTTCGATTCTGCCGGAGAACGACCGCTCGACCACATCGTCTTTGCTCCCATCCACAGCGAGCGCGCCGCCTCGCTCGACGCGTTGCTGCAAGCCGCCGCAGCGCTGGAGATTCCCGCTCACACAGCGAACTCTCCCGACGGGGCACTAAAACTGGCCCGCACACTGACTCCCGCAGGGGGGTTGATCGTCGCGACCGGTTCAATCTATCTTGTTGGCGAACTGCGAGAGGCGGTTCTGAAGCCATGAATCAGCCATTGAACCAAGACACGCTCCCGACAGCGACAGACCAACTCATCGATTCGCCTCCTGTCCACCACGTCCCGACGCACCTGCGCTACCTCACCCGCATCGTCCTGATCCCCACGATGGCTCTGGTGACGGTCTTTTTCGGTTCCCTCTCGCTGCTCTGCGGCCTTTGGGATCGCTCGGGACGCCAGCAACACCTTGTCGCGCGCGCCTGGGCCGCCGCCATGCTGGGCTGCGCACTCTCTCGGGTGCGACTCGTTGGCAAGGAGAAGCTCAAGGATTACCCGGTCGCCGTCTATGCCTCGAACCATCTGAGCTACATGGACACTCCAGCGCTCTTCGCCAAACTTCCCTTCCAGTTTCGCATTCTGGCCAAGAAAGGCCTTTGGAAGGTTCCCTTCGTCGGCTGGTATTTGAACCGCTCAGGCCAGGTGCCGATCGACTCGCACAACTCCCGTTCGGCAATCTCCGGACTGCTTCGTGGAGTTGCCACCTTGAAGGCCGGAATGCCTCTACTCGTCTTCCCGGAGGGAGCGCGCAGCCCGAACGGGCACATGCAGGTCGCCAACTCCGGTTGCGCCTTCATGGCTCTACGAGCAGGCGTCCCACTGGTTCCACTGGCGTTGATCGGAACCTACGAACTGCTTCCCATCCACGTCTACTGCCTGCGTCCGCGCCCCCTGAAGATCATCGTCGGCGACCCAATCCCAACCGAGGGGATGACGACCAAAGACGCCGACGCTCTGACCGCGCGCCTCTACGCCGAGATCGAGAAGATGTACTATGAGCACTCGGAGCTTTGACAGCCATGACAAGACCTCGCATCGCCATTCCCATCCCCACCAGCACCGATCCCGAATACAACGATCAGGGATGGAAGCAGTACGCATCCGCCGTCGAGCGCAGTGGAGGCGAGGCCGTCGCAGTATCCCTGAACGATCCTCCCGCAGCGACCGCCCGCCTGATTGCCGGTTGCCAGGGAGTCCTGCTGCCGGGGAGCGGCGCAGACGTCAATCCACAGAAGTATGGACAAGAACCCACCCCAGAGTGCGCCCCAACCGACCAACTCCGCGAGAATGTTGACGAGCTACTCCTTCAGGATGCGCACAATATGGGCAAACCAATCCTGACCATCTGCTTCGGAACCCAGATGCTGAACGTCTGGCGCGGTGGATCCCTGATACAACACCTGACCGGAACAGCAGTGAACCATAAGGCGGGGCGCACGGTTCGCGTCGCTCACACCGCCGCGATTGCTCCAGATTCCCTGCTGAGCCAGATGGTCATCGACGAAGAGGCCGGCCACCACCTCCTTCTTCCAGTAAATTCAAGCCATCATCAAGCCATCGCGACTCCCGGAGACGGCCTGCGAATCACCGCTCACACCCCAGAAGACGAAGTCGTTGAAGCCATCGAGAATGCACCGGACGGAGTTGGAGGCCGCTTTGTTCTCGGTGTGCAATGGCACCCCGAGCGCAGCTTCGACGCAAGCGAGACCTCTCGGGCAATCTTCCAGCGCTTTATAGCCGAAGCCAAGGCTTGGAATCCACTTCCACCCTCCACACCCAGAAACTAAGGCAGCCCTTGACTCCCGAATTGATTGCACAACTACTCCAACCCTACACCGATATAGCAACCGAGCAACCTGAATATTCCGCATCAACACAGCCGGATTGGCCGAAAATCCACGCGCAACTGGCCACATATCTTGACCTTATCCTGAAGTGGAACGCGCGCACCAACCTCACCGCCATCCGCACTCCCGAGGAGATCATACAGCGCCACTTTGGAGAGAGCCTCTTCGCCGGAGCCCACCTGGGCGCCTGCGCAACCCTTCTGGACTTTGGCTCTGGAGCCGGATTCCCCGGACTCCCCATCCAACTCCTTCGGCCAGATATATCCGTAACGCTGGCTGAGTCACAGGGCAAGAAGGCAGCCTTTCTGCGCGAGGTGATTCGCAGCCTCGGCCTGCCGACGGAGGTATGGGCCAAACGAGTGGAGACGATGCCAGCTACTCGCCAATTTGACGTGGTCACCCTGCGCGCAGTCGACAACATGGAGGCCGCAGTTCAGGGGGCTATCCTTCGCGCCAAAGAGCGAGTCCTGATTATGGGAACCTCTCGTCCGTCGAGTTACCCATTGCTTGCCGACAGCTTCCACGTCGCAGAGCCAATCCCCATGCCCCAAGCCAACGAAACAGCGCTCCTGATCGCCCAACGCATCCGCTAGAGAGTTTTGAATTTGCACTAGCATTCCTGTAATTGCTATAGGCCAATTCGTTTGTCATTCCGCAGCCTATTTTGTTTGTTATCTCCTGTAGTCACTTTTTTGTTTGTCATCCTGTAGTCACTTTTTAATTTGTCATTCCGTAGCGAAGCGAAGGAATCTGCTTTTGCTCGCTCCACGACGAACTACCCATCACCAAAACACTACAACCATCAAGGCCACTCCAAACGCCCCGACACCAATGTTCCACGTGGAACAAATTCAAGCACTCATCACACAAGAGCCGAATGTTCCACGTGGAACATCAACCAGCCGGCAACCAAGTTGAAATAGTTTTCCACACCCAACCCGCCCCATACCCTCTGGAATCGCCACGATTCAAGCCTGCCCAAACTTTCTCCACAGGAATGCAAGATTCTGCACAGGCCCACTCCTTGCACTAATCGGCCCAGACCGCTACTCTTGCTTTACATCGTGCCCACTACATCTTTAGACCCGAACCCGCAATCATCCCCTCTCGACACCTCTACCACCAAGGTGATCGCAGTCGTCAATCAAAAGGGTGGAGTCGGCAAGACCACCACCGCCATCAATCTGGCCGCCGGACTGGCGCTCGAAGGACTGCCAACCCTACTGATCGACTGCGACCCACAGGCAAACGCTTCCGGAGGACTCGGCTTCGCTCGCAACGAGGAGCGACTCAGTGTCTACGACGTCCTCATGGGACTGGCAACGCTGGAGGAGGCTCTTCTCCCGACAATAATCGAATCATTGAAACTGTTACCGGGAAGCAAGAACATGATCGGGGCCAATCTGGAGTTGGTCTCACAGGAACGGCGAGAGTTCCGCCTGCGCGAAGCCATCCTGCCCATCCGCAGCAGCTACCCCTTCATCATCCTGGACTGCCCGCCAGCGCTCGACCTGCTTACTCTGAATGCACTGGTCGCCGCCGACGGCCTGCTCGTAGCCATGCAGGCGGAGTACTTCGCTCTGGAGGGAATTACGGAGCTAATGCAGACGTTGGACAGCGTCTGCCAATCCCTCAATCCAACGCTCTCTCTCGAAGGCGTTCTATTGACGATGTACGACGACCGAACCAACCTCTCGCAGCAGGTCACGGATAATCTGAAGACCTTCTTTGGGGAAAAGCTGCTGACGACGACCATTCCTCGCAACATTCGTCTTGCCGAGGCTCCCAGTCATGGCAAGCCGGTACAGCTCTACGATCCACGCTCCAAGGGTGCGGAGGCGTACAACGCGCTTGCCGTAGAGGTGATGCAGCGCAATGGAGTTGTCAGCCCCAGAGCTAGAAAGCTCATGGAGGCCAGCAAGAACTCCGCCGAAGAGTCGAAGAGAGTTCCTCGCTTCTGGCCCTACTCGAAGTAACTCTTCCTCGACACCAACTTGGAGCGCCTGTTCCGGCGCTCAGCAATCTGCGGGATCAGTGCCATCAATCTGATACGCCGCAATCTGAAAGAGGATTCAACGATGGACGCAACTGTAGCTCAGACACCGGCCCCCCACAAACACCGAGCGGCTCTTGGCAAGGGAATCGAATCCCTGCTTGGACCACGCCAGACCGTAGCTGCCGCAGCTCCATCGACGGGAAAGCCGCTGGAGATTGCTCTCGACAAGATTGAGCGCAACCCTCATCAGACGCGCACAGCCTTCGACGAAGCCAAACTCGCTGAACTGGCGCAGTCGATCGCTGCAACCGGAGTGGTGCAGCCCGTAGTTGTACGCGAGCTTCCCGGCGGACGCTATCAACTCATCATGGGAGAGCGTCGCTGGCGTGCCTCGCAGTCGGCGGGAAAGGCGACGATCCCGGCCATCATTCGTCTTGTCTCCGACGAGCAGGCCTTGGAGATGACCATCGTTGAGAACCTGCAACGCGCTGATCTGAATCCGATGGAGCAGGCGCGCGCGTTTGATCGACTCAGCCGCGAGTTCAAGCTGACGCAGGAGCAGATGGCCGTGCGCACCGGAAAGGATCGCGCCAGCGTAGGCAACTTCCTTCGTTTGTTGAAGTTACCTGCATCCATCCAGAACCTTGTGGAGTCTGGGCACCTCAGCTTTGGTCATGGACGCGCCCTGTTGGCTCTGGAGTCCCCCGAGCGTATGGTGGGGGCGGCGACCAAGATCATGTCGCTGGCGATGTCTGTGCGCCAGACCGAGACGTATGTGCAGGGGCTGATCAATCCTGAGTTGAAGCCAAAGGCAAAGCAAGAGGCGGCCAAGGCAAAGGCTCTCGATCCCAACGTCCACGAGGCGCAGGATCGCATTCAGCGGCGGCTTGGTCTCAAGGTTCACATCGAGGACAAGAGCGGCAAGGGCCGAGTCATCATCGAATACACCGGAATTGACGACTTCGACGCGATCCTGACTGCGCTGGGCGAGGATTAATCTTCTGCCGGTGACGCCGTAAGCGGGGCGTTCAGAAGGTGAACGATTGGCGCGGCCAGTGCAAATCGCCTGGTAATCTCCTGTACCAGCGAGGGCTGGGTCGCCAGTTCCGCCGGCAGAGTCGCCGCAACGCCCCACTGCCGACAGAGCAGCAGGTCCAGCGCGGGCGAGTCGGCGGAGAAGCCACGCGGCGGCCGCGTCAACCGATTGCCCTCGAACTCGCTCATCGCGGCGCGCAGCTTGCGGCCTGCCAACAAATCGCGCAACTCTTCGTGGTGGATCTCCAGATAGCGACGAATCGCCAATGTTTGCGCGGGTGTGGGCATGTAGATGCCCGCAGCGATAATCGTCTCCTTCGCGCTGAAGTGGAAGTAGAAGCCCGCGCCAGAAATCTTCTCCATTCCGGCCCGAGCCCACCATGCGGCTGCATGGGTCTTGTACGGACTCTTGTCGGCGGCAAAACGCGTATCGCGATAGATGCGAAAGAGGCACTTCGGCGCGGGACGAACATGCTCCGGCGCAAAGTCAGCCAGAGCCTCGTTCACCTCTTCTACCAGCGCCAACATCGGCGCCTTGATCTCGCGCTCGTAGACCGCCTTGCGCGGATCGAACCACGCACGATCATTGTGCCGCTCCAGCGAGCGCAGAAACTTGAGCGCCTCCGGCCTGAAGTACGTTGCCATTCCTAGCCGATCTCTTCGGACCAATTTTCCAGATAAGCCTTGAACTCGGACATAAACTTGCCGGCGTCGGATCCGTCTACGATGCGGTGATCGAAGCCTAGGCTGAAGTGCTGAATCCAGCGAATAGCGATGGAGTCGTTGCCGTCCTCATCGGTCAGAACCGTGGCTTCCTTGTTCATCCCGCCGATGCCGAGAATCGCCGACTGCGGCTGGTTGATGATGGGCAGGCCGAACAGCTCGCCGAAGATTCCCGAGTTGGTCAGCGTGAAGGTACCGCCGGAGATCTCGTCCGGGGCCAGCTTCTTGCCTCGTGCGCGCGCCGCTACGTCCACAATGGCACGGGCGATGCCAAGGAAGTTGCGCTCCTCGGTCTGCTTGATGACTGGAACGATCAGGCCCCACTCCAGCGCAACCGCAATGCCGATGTTGATGTTCTTGTTGTAGCGAATGGCGTCGCCTTCAATCACCGCGTTGACGATGGGGAACTTGCGCAGAGCCGCAATGGCGGCGCGGGTGATGAAGGGCATGTAGGTCAGCTTGACGCCGTTGCGCTGCTCGTATTTCGCCTTTTCTTTGCCACGAATACCAACGATGCGCGTCATATCCACCTTGAAGACGGAGTGGACGTGCGGGCTGGTCTGCTTCGATTCGACCATGCGCCGCGCGATGATGCTGCGCATCTTGGTCATCGGCACAATCTCGCCGAGCGCCGGAGCCGAGGTCGGAGCAGCAGGAGCTGGGGCAGAGGCCGCAGGCTTGGCCGGAGCCGCAACCGCAGCGGGCTTGGCCGCTGGATTCTCCATATAGCTGATAATGTCGGACTTGGTGATGCGTCCGGCTGAGCCGGAGCCAGCCACCTGGCTGAGATCTACGTTATTCTCCTTGGCGATCTTGCGCACCAGAGGCGAGGAGCGTTGCGACTCGCCTACCGAAGCCTGCACCGCAGCAGGTGCAACCGGAGCGGCTGCGACTGGCGCTGTGGGTGCGGCGGGTGCGGCTGCGGGGGCTGCCGCAGGCATGGCTGCTCCGCCACCAATAACCGCGACGACCGTGTTGATGCCGACGGTCGAACCTTCGGGGAACCTGATCTCGCTGAGAATGCCAGCGGCGGGCGAAGGAATCTCCGCGTCAACCTTGTCGGTGGAGATCTCGAAGAGCGGCTCGTCGCGCTCAACCTTGTCGCCAACCTTCTTCAGCCACTTGGTGATGGTTCCCTCGGTGATCGACTCGCCCATCTGCGGCATGGGAACGTCGGTGCCGGAGGCATCTGCGGGAGCGGATTCCGCAGCAGGCGCAGCAACAACGGGCGCAGCGGCTACATCGGCAACCGGCGCAGCAACAGCGGCGGACGGCGCGGCAACAGCCTCTCCCTCTTCGGCAACGACGCAGACGACGGTGTTGATCTGCACCGTGCTGCCCTCGGTCACCTTGATCTCTACCAGAGTTCCAGCGGCGGGCGAGGGAATCTCTGCGTCCACCTTATCGGTGGAGATCTCGAAGAGCGGCTCGTCGCGCGCAACCGTGTCGCCAATCTTTTTGAGCCACTTGGTGAGGGTACCTTCGGTGATCGATTCGCCCATCTGGGGCATTACAACGTCAGTCGGCATGAGGATTCCTTCCAGAGTTCGTGGGCGCCGCAAATACGTTCGTCCGCCCTTGGATTATAAGGCTTGCAGTTGCAGGTTTGCTGAGATCGAGAGAACAAGACGCGTATTGGCCCTGAAGAATAGATGCGCGTAAAGCAGTTGCAGGCACTCATTTTTGCTCTCCCGGCGAAACAGTTCTGGCAGGTGCCAGCAGTTGCTCCAGCGACTCGCACCACAGCATCTGGCGATCGAAGACGCGGCCAAAGTTCTTCGCCGTGGCGTTGATGGCGCGCTCCATCGTCGGCTGCGCGCTGGCATCGGCCTCCATCTCCAGACTGGTGACGCCGCGATCTTTGATCCCGCACGGCACAATCCAGTCGAAGTCGCGCAGGTCGGTCGTGACGTTCAGCGCGAAGCCGTGCGAGGTCACTCCCTGCGAGACGTGTACGCCGATTGCGGCCAGCTTCTTCTCGCGAATCTCTTGATTTAGAGTTGCGTCGGACGCGGGTGCCCCATCCATGACAGTCTCCCCGTCATGGGTGGGATCTAAGCAAGTCGCAGAATCTCCGCCGCCAAAGGTCCAGACTCCGGTGATCTTTGGAATGCGTTTGGCCATCACGCCGAAGTCGGCGCAGGTGCGGATCAGAGCCTCTTCCAACATGCGCACGAAGTCGACAGGACCCAGATGCGGCCCCGTCTTTCCCGGCCACTCGCCGCGCAGATCGACGATGGGATAGCCAACCAACTGCCCCGGCCCATGATAGGTCACATCGCCGCCGCGATTGATCTCGTGCAGGGTAACGCCGCGGCTGGCCAGTAGTTCGTCGCTGGCCAGAATATTGGAGCGCGATGCGTTGCGCCCCAACGTAATCACCGGAGGATGCTCCAGCAACAGCAGCGTGTCGCCGATCGCGTCGGCCTTGCGCGCAGCAATCACGCGCTGCTGGATCGCCAGCGCGTCATCGTAGGGAACACGTCCGAGATGGAGTAGATGGATGAACAAGATTGTGCGAAGCTGATCTCTGCCAAGCCTTATACGTTTACAGCTTTGCCTTCGACGCTACTGAAGGCGTCGAGCAGTGCCTCGGCGACCGTCGGATGCGCGTGGACGGTAAACATCATCTCCTCGACCGTGGCCTCCAACTCCAGCGCAGTGACGCACTCGGCAATGATCTCCGTTGCGGCTGGGCCGATGATGTGGACGCCAAGAATCTCGCCGTATTTCGCGTCGCTGACAACCTTCACGAAGCCGTCGTGCGCGTCCAGAATCGTCGCCTTGGAGTTGCCCACAAACGGGAACTTGCCGACCTTCACCGTGTATCCCTGCTCCTTGGCCTTGGCCTCCGAAAGCCCCACGCTGGCGATCTGCGGCTCGCAGTAGGTGCAACCAGGAATGCGCCGACGGTTGATCGGACGCGCGTACTTCCCTGCCATTCGCGCAGCAACGATCAGCCCCGCCATGCTGCCAACGTGCGCTAACTGCGGCATTCCGCCCACAATGTCGCCGATGGCGTAGATTCCCGGCTCAACCGTCTCCATCCACTCGTTGGTCATAATGAAGCCGCGCTCGGTGGCGATCTTGGTCTTCTCCAGCCCCAACCCCTCGGTGCGCGGAGCGCGTCCCACGGCCACCAGAACCTTCTCCGCCTGCTTGCTCTGCGGCTTGCCGTTCTGGTCCAGCCAGCTCACCAGAGCGCCGTCCTTGTTCTTCTCGATCTTGGTGTCCTTCACCGAAAGATTGATGTCGAAGCCGCGCTTCTTCATCAACCGCGTCAGCTCCTTGCTGATCTCTTCGTCCTCCACCGGAACGATGCGCGGCAGCATCTCGAGGATCGTTACCTCTGCGCCAAAGCTCTTGAATATCGACGCGAACTCGATGCCCACAGCACCCGAGCCAATGACCACCAGCGACTTCGGAACCTCGGCAATCTGCAAAATCTCATAGTTGGTCAGAATCGTCTCGTCGGCCTCGTAGCCCGGCAGCATGCGCGCATTGGAGCCAGTAGCCAGAACGATCTTCTTAGCCTTGACGGTCTGCGTCTTGCCGTCATTCCCCTTCACCTCGACCGCGTGTACACCGTCCTTGGCTGGACCAGTCAGCGTGCCGTAGCCCTTGAAGGTGGTGATCTTGTTCTTCTTCATCAGGAAGTCGAGGCCCTTGGTGTGGCGTGTAATGACGTCGTCCTTGCGCGCAATCACAGCCTTCCAGTTCAGCTTCGGCTCGGAGACGCCCTCGATCCCATAGCGATCCGCGTGATGGATCTGATCCCACAGTTCGGAGCTGAACAGTAGCGCCTTGGTCGGAATGCATCCCCACAGCAGACAGGTTCCACCCAGCCGGTCGTTCGCATCGACCAGCGCGACCTTCAGGCCATACTGCGAGGCGCGAATCGCGCAGGTGTATCCAGCCGGTCCACCACCAACTACCACCACATCGAAGATCGTCTCTGCCACAGTCGGCTCCTATCGTCTCTGGAATTCTTGACTACTATATCTCTACTGCCCAATTTTACGCTTGGATTCTTCTAACATTCAGATGCTCCAGCCATATCCCGCGACGCACTCTCGTCGCTATAGTAATCTTCAAAATCACGGGATGCCCATAAATACATTGCCATTCTGAGTGGCTATCTTTTGCATGTCATTCTGAGCGGTAATTGTTTGCTTGTCATTCTGAGCGGTAATTTTTTGCATGTCATTCTGAGCGAAGCGAAGAATCCCCGTATTTTGCTCGTAGCGCAACAATCTACCCCTTTGCTGAAAACTCTACCAGGCAATATAGACTCCCTTGCCGACCCACTCCGTCGAGCCGATCTGCCGCATCATGAACTCCGCCACATCCGTGCGCGAGATGCGCGAGGCCCTCGGCGGCAACGCCTCGCCATCCACGCGACAGCCGCGCCCAGGCCCATTGGTCAGCATCGGCGGCATCACCATCGTCCACTCCAACCCGCTGGCGGAGAGTATCTTCCACTGCGCAATCTGCGAGACCACCGGCCACTTCAGAATCGCCTTGTAGACAATATGTTGAACGATCCAGCGTTGAATCGCGGCCTGCTTCTTCATCGAATCTTCCCGTGCCCCCGCCGAGCCAAGCGCGATAATCCTCCGCACTCCGGTCTCCCGCATCGCCGCGATAATCAGCGGAACAGCGCGCTCCAGCACGTCCTCGCGCCGCCACGACCGAGCACCCAGCGCGGAGAGAACCACATCGGCCCCCTCAATAGTCCGGCGAACCGCCACCGGATCGAAGGCGCTGCCCTCAACCACGCGCACCGGATCGCGCAGCGCGAACCCCTCCGGCCTCCTCACTAGCGCCGAAACCTCATACCCAGCGGCCAGCGATCTCTCCGTCAACAACCTACCCGTGCTTCCGCTGGCTCCAAAGATGGCTACCTTCATAAAGTGCCTCCCCGAGGTGCATGTCCAATTATCCACCGGGCAGGGGTCTTTGCTGTTAATAAAGCGGGGTTTATAAATCCCTGAAATAAAGTGTTTTGTTCTTCTTTCCCGAGATACGGACAGGTTTGCTTTCGGGCTTTTGACTCCTGCCTGTGAAGAAGTGCGTTAAATAGGGTGCCTCCGCGCAGCAGTACACAGGTCTTGCCTCTTCTTCGACTTTCTCCGGCCAGTTTCCTAAATCAGGACACGACCATAAGTATCATGCATAGTTGCAGATATGACAGTAATCCACATTTCCAGCGACAACGGTTACTGCTACTAGTATTTCTCTTTATTTATTAAGTTTTTAAGTAGTAGCCGTACGCCGTGAGCTTTTTCATCCAGCCCGCCTCAGCCGCATTCCCCTCGCCCCCGCATCGCACACATCTGTCCACTCTTCCACAAATTAATTCATCGCCTGTGGAGCTTTAACCCAATAGAATCGAGAGGACGACGCAATGGGAGTGCAAAGTGCACCGATTTCGGTGTAAAGTTTGGCCAGCATCCTATTGCAACCAAAGAATGCACGGAGAGATTTCCAAGATGACTGAAGATCAGGATGCAACGCTCGTAGCAACGGAACCAATTCCCGCAGCAACGCAGGAGCCCGAGATGACGACTGAAGTCGCGCCCAATGGAAACGCCGCGCCCACCGGAAACCTTGAGATCAGCGTCTCCCGCGCCGAACTGCTGCGTGAGCTGACTGCGGCCCAGTCCGTCGTGGAGCGCAAGACGACGATCCCGATCCTCTCCAACTTCCTCTTCGAGGCGGTTGACGATAAGCTGACGATCACCGCCACGGACCTCGATCAAGGTCTGCGCACCAGTTGCACGGCCAAGGTCAAGAAGCCCGGAGCCTGCACCATTCCTGCGCGCAAGCTCTACGACTACATCAAACTATTGCCCGAGGGCGACATCTCCATCAAGCTGATGGATAACCACTGGGTGCAGATCCGCGCCGGCCGCTCCAACACCAAGATGGTTGGCATGGCCCGCGCCAACTACCCGCTGGTCCCTGAGTTCCCTGCCTCTGGAGCGGTCAAGATCTCCGTCTCTGCGCTGAAGAACATGATCTCGAAGACGATCTTCGCCATCTCCAACGAGGAGAGCCGCTACACCCTGAACGGCGCGCTGCTGGTGCTCAAGGCGGAGTCGATGGCTATGGTCGCCACCGACGGCCACCGTCTGGCGCACATCGAGAAGCTCGGCGAGTCGCTCGACGGCATCAACGGCGAGAAGAAGACCCTGATCCCGCGCAAGGCGCTCAGTGAGCTGCTCTCGCTGTTGAACTCGCTCGAGCCCTCCAAGGAGAAGGAGGCGCAGACCCTGGAGTTCGCCGACGACGAGCAGACGCTCTTCTTCCGCGTGGGCAATCGTGTGCTGACCAGCCGCAAGCTGACCGGCCAGTTCCCCAACTACGAGGCCGTCCTGCCGCGCGACAACAACAAGTTCGTCATCGTCCGTTCGGAGGACCTGATGGGCTGCATCCAGCGCGTCGCCCAGTTCGCCGACGAGCGCTCGGGAGCCATCAAGATTCGCCTGGAGCAGAACGAACTGAAGCTCTCTTCCTCGTCCACCGACTCTGGCGAATCCGAGGACACCATCGATACGCCCTACAACTACGACCCCATCGTAGTTGGCTTCAACAGCCAGTATCTGATCGACTTCCTCAAGGCCATCGGCAACACCGGCGAGGTTCGTCTGGAGTTCAAGGACGCGCAGTCCGCCGGACAGATGCGCCCCGAGGACGGCTCCGACGACGTCAAGTACCGCTACATCCTGATGCCCATGAGGATCTGACTCCTGTTGTGAAATGGTCAGCCCTCACTCGGACTAACAATATTCTTTGCTGCGCTCAGCGGCATAGCAGTTCATCACATCTGGGATGGACTGGCTGCGGAAAGCTCATGCTTTTGCTTTTCGGAGGGAGCAGTGGGCTTTAGCCCTGGGCCTTCTCAGACTTTCGCGCTCCTCTTGGATATGACTACACTCGTGGAAGACATTGCTGGCGGGTGGCGACACCTTCGGCTTGCGCCGGTGCGCATAATGTCGCTATATAGAGCATAGAGCATTTTTTACTATTTCTATTGAGCAGATTTGTTTGTCATTCCGTAGCGAAGCGGAGGAATCTGCTTTTTGTTCGTTCGATGACGGCACACACCATTACGGGAACTGATCTAATAGCGATGCCCTTTATCTTCCCAATATTCAAGCATTATTTCTCACGGCCCTTGCTGGATCGATAACGTAGCAAAGCCCTGGGTTCCGGTCGCCATGGCGATCTTGGTCACCTCGGCGACTCCCGCAATCTGCATGGGAACGACGCTGATTAGTCCTCCCGCGTTTGAGACGGCGGAGGTCGGCGGCGCATCGGCCAGCAGCGGAGCAACCGGGCAGCGTCCGCGCGTCGGACACGGCATCGCCACCGCGCTCGCGGTCTGGTAGATGAAGACCGCAGAGCTGGCCACCGGATCGCTACTCGTGTCGGTCACCATCGCGCCAACCGCAGCGAAGGTTCCCGCCAAGGCGATAGATTGGTTCGTCCCGCTGGTCAGCTCCAGTCGCCACGCCGATGGATCAACCCCCACGGCCGCGAAGATCGCGCACACAGCGGCTGGAATCGTCCACGCGCAGGCCTGCCCCGTCGCCTGCACTCCTGCCGCCAGCGGCCCTGCAACCGCCGCAGTCTGCGCCACTCCGGTTGCGCCGACCAGGCTCGTTCCCGGCGAGACGGTCATAGCCCCAGAGCCGATCCAACTCACCGTCGTTCCCACCGCCGCCGCGCCGTTCTGGATGACGCTTACCTGCGGAGTCCAGACCGCCGTCGCTCCGGCCGCGATGTACTCCTCCGATTGCAGAATCGTCACACTGCGCGCAACCGCCAGCAGCGTTGCCGTCTGCACCGAGCCCATCGCCACCGCCTGCACCGAGACCGTTCCGAAGGCCGTCGCAGTCAGCAGCGTCGAAGCCGTTCCGGTCGAGTCCGTCAGCAAGACGCAGGGCGTCGCCGCGCAGCCGCTCAGTTGCACCGCAACGCTGCCCGTCAACGGCGAGAAGGTCACCGGCATCCCCACCACCGGCGTCACTCCGTCGCCCAGAAATACGCGCACCGCAAAGGGAACCATCGCAGTCGTTCCCACAGATACCGGCCCAGTCGGAGCAGAGACCAGAACCATCTGATCCGGCGCGACGGCGCTGCTATAGGTCAGCGCGCCCGTCATCACCGTCGATCCTTCAGTGGAAAGATCGATCACCGCAACATCGACCGCCCCCGTAGGATTCGCCGCAAACGCGCTCTCTGCCGGGGCCACGGCAACAATCGTCGATGCCGTCCAACTCGCCACCACCACCGTCACGCCATTCACCGTAACCTTGTTGCCAGCGCGGAATCCCATCCCGCTAATCGTAATCAGACCGCCGCTCAGGCTGGTGCTGGCGGGGGCGATCGAGTCCGCATAGAGTACGCGAGCCTTGTAGGCGAAGTCCGGCCTCCCATCGCCCCGCGCATCGGCAACGACGAAGCGCAGACCCTCGGCCTGCGACGTCGCAATGTGAGTCGCCGTCATTCCCAGCGTCGTTGTGTTGAATGCGGAAGCCGTCGCCGCAACCGTCGGCAGGGTTCCCGTAGCGTCGCCAGCGGCCCACACTCCGATCAGCGGCATCGCCTTGCCGGTCGTTGCCAAGCCGCTCTCGTCGAGAGCCGTCACCTCCAGCGTAGCCGTTCTCTCCGCCTGTGCGTTGAAGCTCGACCAGGCCGAATGCCCATGCGCACACAGCACCGCCGTCCACCATCCTCCCGCCACAACCGCCGCCGGAGACGACTCCACGCCGTCGCCGCTGGTGTCGCAGTTGCTCGCCGCATCGCTCACCGCAAAGTCAGTCTCCACCGAACTCCAGGGGTACAGATTCACCTGCAAGGCACCGCTAGTAAGCTTGCTCTGCGTGGCTCCAGAAGGAGTAACTTGCCCTGAACCATAAGGCCCGACCGCATGGGTTCCAACGTACAGCGGATTGATCGCCTCCGTCGTTATCAACCCCATCATGGGCCCGTTTTGTGCTCCCGCAGGATCAATATTGGGAACCCATCCCATGTAGTAGAACCCCTCGCGCTGGCCGTCTGTAGTCCCCATGCTTTCAGCTAAACCGGAGGCGGATCCCGTCACCGGGTTCCCCGCATTCTGCTGAAACGAATAACCGCTCACGGTGGATACGTCCTCCCACGCCTCGGGAATCGACCACCCGCCCTCCTGCCGCTGCAACACCACATTGACTCCCTGCATTCCTTCGCCCGTAGGAAAACTCAGCGTTCCGTAGGCAACGCTGGCCTGCGCGTAGGTCCATGTCTTGCCCACCGCCGGAGGTGTGGAGGGAAACGAGTACATCAGCGTCATCGGATAGAGCGATGAGATCGACGCCACATCGTCATCGCGCAGAGTAAACGGCTGTTGCAGGCAAAGGTAGGTGTACGCGCCGCACACAATGTCGATCGGATGCATAATCGGCCAATGCAGACCCTGGTTGGCCGTAGCCTGTGGATTTCCTGTGAAAACATTGTCGTTGGTCTGCGACCAGCCCAGCCCGAGTACTCGCCCGAAAGCCCGCTCCAACTGGTACTGCAACTGCAATTGCTGCTGCGGCAGCGCTCCGGTGCAGCGCCCATTCAACACCAGAATCGCGTGCTGGATCACGCCCGCCGTGGAGATCGAATCCACGCTCTCCGTCACCCCGTTCTGGCGACACTCCGCCGGACTGCTCGCCCCTCCCCCCAGCAGCATGTCCGTCACCGATCCGTCGCTGTCGTAGATCACCGCAATCGGAACTGCCGCGTAGTTTGTACTCTGCACATCGCTTGGAAAGACCGGCCCGGTCGTCCCCACATAGGCATTCGCCCCACTCACATGCTCGGCCAAAGATCCTCCGTAGCTCACCACGATGTACGCAGTCGGAACGTTCCACACACTGGCCGCCGCCGCTACAATCGCATCGGCGGCGGCGTGGTTCACCGAAGCGCTCAAGTCTCCGGGATCGGTGAAGTAGTTTGGCTGCGCTCCCCACAGCACCGGATTCCCGCTCGTTGCGAAGTACGGTGGCCCCGTCACCCAGCGCGGCCCCGCCGCTTCCGCGCTCATCGCCACACCCAGCGCGATCAGCAAGCCTGTAGCCTGTCTCCAGCGAAGTCCTCTCGGACCGATCTCGATTCCCGCCTCAGCGCGTCGCATGATCGGTCTTCTCCCAGCTCCGCAGCAACCCCAGAACCGTCGCGTACCCCGCGCTCAGCGAGTCGGCTGAGGCCGTAGCCGTAGCCGCAGGCACAGCGGCCACCGTTACGTCCGAGCCTGCAACCGCAGCCGACGGAGCACCACTCGACCGCGCCCGCGCACTCTCGTCCCTGTACGTCAGTGGGGGAACCACCCGCGTTCCCACCCAGCGCAGATCCACCACACGCAGATCTAGCAGCGCAGAGTTCTCCGTCGAAGTCACTGCGTCCGATGTCTCCATCGGCCCCGTGCCGCGTATCGGAATGGCTCCATCCATCCCTCCCACCGGCGAACTCAACCCCGCCGCGCTCGACGGATAGAGCAGCATCAGGTACCTCTGTCCCACGCGAAACGGCTCGTCCTCGGCCGGCCACAACCCAGCCCACTCGCGCACCGTGTAGACGCCTCCGCTCACCCCGCGGATCGCGTCCTCCACGGCAAAATCAATCTCCACCACGCCAGTCGCGCCGCCCGCTGCCGGCAGCCGACGCACCTCTTTCACCTCTCCGGTAAAGATGACCCCGGCCTGCCGCGCCATCGCCCGCAGCGCCTCAGGTGTCGTCTGCGGAGGAGTTGCCTGCGCCAGCCCAAACTCCGTCCCCAGAGTCATCGCCACAGCGCACGCCATTCGCCATGCCCATCTCTTTGCCATAGCGCACCTCCACCGTTACCCAGTCTTTCGTCATGGGTACGAAGGTGTGCGCCACTGTCGCGTTCTCACACAATACTGTCGCGCAATAGGACAACTAAAGCATTCTAGGAAATGCTACAGACCAAATTGTTTGTCATTCCCGAAGGGAATCTGCTTTTTACTTGATGCGCGATGGTCTACACAATCACCTAAAAAGCCTAGCTGTGAAGTTTCAGGAGGTTGTCCATTCGATCTGATCGCCGGGTGCCCCATCCATCGCGGCAACATCGCGATGGATGGGATGAATACATCTCGCACTATGAGCCGTTGCGGTTGTCTTTAAAGGGCCAAAGGCCCGACCCATTTTGCCGTGAATTCAAAGACAGAACTTCAGAAATTACTTCTTCATCGTGACCTTTGCCGTCGGAGCGATCTTCATTGCATCTCCCGTCGCTGGCTTCACCACCACGTCCTCCATCGCCACGCTGGCGTAGGCAATCGACATCCCTGTCTTTGCCGCAATGTGTACATTCTTCATCGTCAACTCCGTCACTGGAGACTCCGGCAGTCCCACAATCGTTCCCGCCGATCCGCTCCCCGTCGCCGTCACGTTCTCTATCGAAATGTCGTGAAACTTCGGCGTCAACCGCTGCACCGCCTCGGCTGCAACCGCGCCCTCGGGAGCAGGATGCGGGTAATACTCGGTAATCAGAATCGCCGTCTTCACGTCCTCCATCACAATGTCTTTGAACGAGATATTCGACACATCGTGGCCTCGGTCGCGCGCCGCCTTGATGCGTATCCCATTGTCGGTCCCTTTGAAGTGAATCCGCTCTGCATGAACGTTCTGCACTCCGCCGGAGATCTCGCTGCCAATCGACAGCCCATGCCCATTCTCAAACGTGCAATCGGTAATCGTAATATTCTGGCTTGGAGCGTCCGGCCCCAGAGAGTTGATCGCCCCGCTCTTGATCGCGATATTGTCGTCGCCCACGCTGGAAAACACATGGTCGATCACAACATTGCTCGAACTGAACGGGTCAATCGCATCGGTATTCGGCGATTTCGGAGCCAGAATGCGCACATTGCGAATCACCACGTCGTCGGCATAGTACGGCACAATCTGCCAGAACCCGGCATTCTGCACCGTAACGCCCTCCATCCGCACATGCTTCGTATGGTCGAAGACCACGCCCATCGGCCTTGGATGGTCGTTGCCCAGCACACCGCCCTCCTTGGCTCCCTTCACATAGTCCCACCAAACCTTGCCATTGCCGTCGATCACGCCCCCGCCGGTAATCGTCACATCCTCCGCATTCACGGAACTCACCAGCGGCTGCACCGTCTTCTGACCGGCAAAGGTCACCATCGGGTAGTCCTCCCGATCCGTCGACCCCAGCAACACCGCGTCTTTGGCGATCGCCAGCGTGGTGTGGCTCTTTAGCAGAACCGGACCCGTCAGAAACGTTCCCCCACTCAATTGCACCATCCCGCTGCGCACCGTGGCGCAGTCATCAATCGCCGCCTGAATCGCCTTGGTGTCCTTGGTCGTGCCATCGCCCTTCGCGCCATAGTCCCGCGCATTGCAGAACTTCATGGCTCTTGTATGGGTGCTGGTCGCAACACTCCCCCCACCCTGCGCCAGAACACCCTGCGCAACCGCGCCCAACCACATCGCTGCCAACCATCCCGCTCCGACCGTAATCCTCATCGCATCTCCTGGGTAATCTCCGCACAAGTTTTACTTTTGAAAGAGACGGGGTTCAGCCCGTCCGCAACCATAGCTGGATCAACGCGGCTTTAGCCGCTGCGAGAATCTCCAAAACTTGTTCAGAGGTTTCCCGAGCGCTACAATCCCGCACAAGAATACTAGCGCAGTGGACTGACCACTGGCCCACTTATAAGTTCAAAGGACACGACCCAGCGACACCGCGCAGCCGAGAATATGGAAGAGCATGGCTTCACAGGCCGCGAAAAAACTCCTCGTTTTGAAGAAAACCTCCTCGTTTTGAAATAAAACGTCTTTGATTTGAAAGGGCGCGGCTTTAGCCCCCGAGGCAATATTGGAATACCAAAACCGAGTTTTTCCGCAGCCTGTTTAGCCCCGGACTTTTTGCTCTCCGTGCCCAAACCAAATTTTTCCGCAGTTTATTCAGCCATGCCGAAAGCAGCTCCTCCCCAAAATTGTCATCCTGAGCGAGCGCGAAGCGCGAGTCGAAGGATCTGCGTTTCTTTCCAGTGAAATAATTAACAAGGCAAAAAACCGCAGCAAATCCCCATGTCAAGCCGTCGCGCTCCAAAACTACACAACAAAACTAATCTCATCAACAACTTGACCCCAAAAATCAGTTGGCAATTTAGTTATCTCCCAAACCATATAATTAAATCAGCAGATCAAAAGAAGAAAGGCCCGACCAGCATACGGCGGGTCTTTCCCTTTGATTCAGATCTAGCAGAATCTCCCTAAGAAACTGTTTAATAACTGCGGAATTGCGCATTTTTGCCTCTGTTTTTGTCTCTGAGATAGGTTCGGGCTTTAGCCCGGACAACCGAATCGACGCAGGAACAAGCGGCTTTACAGGCTGCGGAAAAACTCATGTTTTTGCCTTTTGGAGGGAGCAGTGGGCTTCAGCCCACTGAATAAGCCCAATCGCTTCAACGGGCTTTAGCCCCGGGCCTTCTTCTCTTCGTACCAAAACCGAGTTTATCCGGAGCCTGTTTAGCCCCCGGGACATGGCTTTCGTCCGGCAATGCATCGCGGAATGGAGAGAACGGCTGGGTTTAAAACAGGTTCCGAAGCAGATCCTAAACGTAATAGGTATATACTGTTTAGTATATATGAATACGCAAGACGCGCAGAATCAGCAATATAGGTATATACCCAGGGGTGGGTATACGGATACACTGTTTCGAGAAGAGTCGGAATCAACGGAGGAAAGCGAGAATCGAAACACAGCACCGTACAATCGCGTCTAATACAAGCAGGAAGGAGAGCATGAACCCACATCGCACCACGCATCGCCTGACCCAAGTGCTTGGCGCGCTTCTCCTCTCCGCGTCCGCTCTGGCCCAGACCCACAAGGTCGCCGCGCCGGAGAGTGTGGTGCGCGCCGTCGCGATCTACGAGTGGACGGGCGAGATGGCCAAGCCCGCAGCCAGCCGTCTCATCCCCGTCTCGCTCTTCATCGACGGAAAGTTGGAGGACGCCGACGTCTATCTCGCGCGACCCATTCCTCTGGCGCTCATGCCGGGCAACGTCTACGAGCTGGATCAGAGCGGAATCGCGCTCGGAACGCTGAATCTCGCCTTCGCCCGCCACTTGATCCCTGCCAGCGACGCGGCCGCGCCCTACGACGACGGCTGGTTTGGCTACGGCAAGTTCTTTCCGCCCGAGCAGCCGAAAAAGTCCACGCTGAAGGGATCGAAGGAGAACATCTCGCTGGACGAGTACGACGACACGCCGCACTTCTCCGCTCGCTCCGCCGAACCCGGATCCGGCGAAGCGGCGAAGCCCGCCTCCGGCAAGCCAGTCGAGGGCGATGCGCCCGCCGACGATCCGAATCGTCCCACGCTGCACCGCTCTACCAGCACGACGGCTTCCTCCGGCACGGCGGATCAGCCCAGTTCGAGCGACGCCAAGGATCCCAGCGATCCCGACCGTCCTACGCTGCGCCGCCGCTCGCCCACAGTCGCTGCGGCCAGCGCGACCCCCAGTCAGGCCGACGAGATCGCCGCGCTGAACGACGATCCTGCCCGTCCGCTGCTGCATCGTGGCAAGCCCGCCGCAGCGCTCAGCGACGCCGATATTCCCAAGCTCGCGGGCCTGCCCAGCGACGAGGATCTGCACCAACTCGTCGCCGTCTCGGACGCCAAAAATCGTTCGCCGCACGACTTCTCCCGCTCCTGGAGCGACGAGGCCGAACGCAAGACCATTCTGGCCAAGATGCAGTCCACGGCCCGAATGCAGATCGAAGCCTACGACGCAGCCAACCAGCCTGCACCGCCGCAGCCGGCAGCAGCGCACAGCCCCAACAGCAAGCTCCGCCGCGCAACCGGGCCGGAGATTGCGCCTCCGCCGCCTGTGCCCGCGCAGCAGCTCTCAGAGACGCTGCGTGACGAAGAATTGAAGGGATTTTCGCTAAGCTATGGCGGATCGCCAACCTACGTCTACAGCGCGCACACCGACGGGCTTGGCGCCACGCTGCGCTACGTTACGCTGGTCGTGCAGCTCGACATGCAGGGCGAGCCAGCGATTGCGATGAGGAGCGTCACCGACGCAGCTCATCTCGACCGCACTCCGCGGATGAGGCTGATCGACGCGGTCGATGGCGAGGCCAGCAACCGCGCCAGCCTGCTCTTCGAGCTGCGCGCGCAGAACTCGCGCCAGTTCGCTCTCTACCGCATCATCGGAGCCCGCGCCACGCAGACCTTCCTGACTGGATCCACGCAGTAGCGCGAAGTCGAGTCAGGAAGATCAAGTTGAAAGAAGATGTTTTTTTAGAGCCTGTTCCCTATTACTGTAGAGTGAAAAACTACTGTCATTCTGAGCGAAGCAAAGAATCCCCGCATTTTGCTCGTGCCGCGAAACTCTAGCTATATCTAACTCAGTGGCCAAATATATCTGTAGCTCCGTTTCGTTGATTCGCGGGGGCTTTGCTGTGGAGGAGCGCGGGGACATGCTAGACTCAGATTTTTCAGCAATATTCTTATTCTGCGCTGCTCTATCCGGTGCAGGTTGCTGAAATCAGGAGGATCTTCATGCATCCAGATCTCGCCAAGCTGGTCGTTCTACAGGTTCACGATGTTGAGGCAAAGCGTCTGCGCGACGAGATTGCGGCGCTGCCCAAGATGGTTGCCGCGCTGGAGACCAAGGCCGCGGCCAGCGTCGGCCAGCGCGCCGTCGTGCTGAACCTGATTGCCAAGGACGAGGCTTTGCGCCGCCGGTTGGAGTCCGACATCGCCGACCTGCGGTTGAAGGTCGAGCGCACCCAGAAGAAGATCGACGTGGCGACGACCGCCGTGCAGGTGAACGCCTTCGAGCATGAAGCGACCTTTGCCCGCGTCGAGATCAATCGCATGGAAGACGAGGAGTTGGAGAGCATGGAGCGCGGCGAGGCTCTAGAGGCGCAGCGAGCACTGGCAGATGAGGCCGTCGCCGAGGCCGCCAAGACGCTCGAACGAGAGCGCGTCCGCGCCGCCGAGATCATCGCACGCGACCGCACTCTGCTGGCCGAGGTCGACCACAAGCGCATCGCCCTGCGCAAGGAGATCGCCGAGAGCGAGACCGGCGAGGCATCGCTCTCCACCTACGACCGCATCAGTCGCGGCAAGGGAACCGCCGTCTCCGAGGCGCTGAACCAGAAGTGTACCGCCTGCCAGATGATGATTCGCCCGCAGCGTTGGAACGACTTGCGCGACAATAGCGCCGACTCCGAATCCGCGCTCACGCTGATGACCTGCGAGAACTGCGGACGAATGCTCTACTACGATCCGGCGCGCGACTCGCCCGACCGCAAGCTGGTCCCGGTCGAGAGCATCGCTGCCAGCATTATCAGGTCGCTATAGGCATCCTTCGCTCGTTGCAGGCATCGTGCGGTCGCTGTCGGTAGCTCTGTTCCGATCCATGTTTTGAAAGGGCGGGACTTTAGTCCAGCCGTATGCAGCCTATTCCACTGGGGCTTTAGCCCCCGAGGGAATGCTGTGAACCCGTGCAAACCCTCCCGTTGTTCGCGCGTTCACGGCAAAGCGGTACCATGGAGTTAATGAAGAAGTCAGAGATTCCGCAGAGAATTTGTATCGACATGGACGAGGTGATGGCCGACTCCGTCTCCGAACACCTGGCCCGCTACAACCGCGAGTACGGCGACAACATCACCAAGGCCGACCTGCACGGCAAATGGATCTGGGACGTCGTCTCCATCGACCGCCATCCGCGCCTTGAGGAGTATCTGCGCTCAGACGACTTCTTCGACGTGCTTGGTGTAATGGCCGATGCGCCGCGTGTGCTTCGACAGTTACAGCAGCGCTACGAGGTCTTTATCGCCTCGGCCGCCATGGAGGTTCCAACCTCGTTCAATGGCAAGTATCGCTGGCTGGAAAAACACTTTCCCACCATGCCCTCCACGCACATCGTCTTCTGCGGAGACAAGGGAATCCTGCGGGCCGATTACCTGATCGACGATAATCCGCGCCAGTTGCGGCGATTCGTTGGCGAAGGGATTTTGTACGAGGCTCCGCACAACGTCGCCGTCACCGGCTACCGTCGGGTCAAGAGCTGGCTCGATATTGAAAAACTCTTCCTCGCCGACAAGTAGATTGCCTCCACGGATCGCGCTCAACCAGCGCGCACGCCGCAGAGAATCTCGTAGGGAATCGTCTTAGCCAGACGCGCGTGGTCGTCGGCGGTGATGCCGTCGCCCAGCAGAATCGCCTCGTCGCCGAACTGAGCATCGGCGATTCCGGTGACGTCAACCATGGTCAGGTTCATTGAGACGCGGCCAACGATTGCGGCGCGGTGTTCAACGAGTTGCCCCGCAGCATTGCGTGTGCGCAGCATTACCCAGCCGCCCGGGCGCTGGTTGGAGCCGGAGAGTTCGCGGCGCAGGCCGTCCGAGTAGCCCACCGGAAGCATGGCCAGACGCATCGGCGCAGTCGCAGTAAAGGTCGCGTTGTAGCCCACCGAGTCTCCCACAGCCAGATCGCGCAGAGAGAGAACGCGCGTCTTCCAGGTCATCACAGGTCGCAGCGAAGAACTCAGCTTCGAGGGCACGGAGGCCGCGTCTGCGCCCTCGATCGGTACGCAGTAGCCATAGAGCGCACATCCGCAGCGCACCATGGCGCGCGCTCCAACGCTCTTTGCCAGATCGACCAGCCAGGGCGAGGCCTGCGCCGGATTGTCCACCGTTGACGAGCTGCCGGCGTGGATCCAGAGCGGCGCGAGGGCTTGCTCGCTCACCTGCGCAATCGCTGCCTCGAAGCGCCGCTCCTGCGTCTGCGTCAGACCGGAATGGGCGACCTCGGCAGCGCAGAAGTGGGTGAAGACGCCATCAAGCGTAAGCCCAGCGTTGCTCAGCCAGACAAGTAGATCGTCCAACTCCGCGCCGGGACGCACCCCTTGGCGAGACATGCCGGTGTCGATCTCCACATGCACGGCGAGGCCGGTGCCATGCAGCCAACCGACCTGCTCTGGAGTCCAGACGACCGGAGTGAGCTTGTGCTTGGCGATCATCTCCACGTCCTCAGGCAGAAAGCCGCACATCACCAGAATCTGCGGCTGCTTGCCCAAAGGATTTTGACCCTGCGGCAGAAGGCTCTGCAAGCCATCGGGAGAAAAGCCCGCGTCTCTGAGAGCCTGTCGCACCTGCGCTCCCTCGCTGGCGGTTGTAACGCCGAGCCAGGGAGCCCCGGCGCGAGCCAGCGCCACGGCGCAACGCTCGACGCCGTGGCCATAGGCGTTGGCCTTGATGACGCCCAGCACTGCGGTCTCGCTGCCGACCGCCTTTGCAATGGCGCGATAGTTCGCCGCCAGCCGTTCCTCGGAAATCTCGATCCAACTCGTCATCGGAATTGCCACCAATGTATCAAGCCCATATCTCTAGTATCCTCCACCATCGCTCTCGCTGGCGAGGTTCTCGAAGCGAGTGTAGTCAGCCAGATACGCCAGCTTGATGCTTCCGGTGGGGCCGTTGCGCTGCTTGGCGATGATGATGTCGGCCTGCCCTTTGATGTCGTCGTTCTCGCGGTCGTAGTACTCCTCGCGATGAATGAAGGCGACGACGTCGGCGTCCTGCTCGATTGATCCCGACTCGCGCAGATCGCTCAACAGCGGCTTCTTGTCGCCGACGCGCTGCTCACTGCCACGCGAGAGTTGGCTGAGCGCGATGACCGGAACATGCATCTCCTTGGCCAGCGCCTTCAACCCGCGCGAGATCGAACTGACCTCCTGCGTACGGTTCTCGAAGCCCTTCTTGCCGGTGGTATTCGAGCCGGTCATCAGTTGCAGGTAGTCCACCATGATGAGGTCGAGTTGCCCCTCCTGCTGCTTCAGGCGGCGAGCCTTGGCGCGCATCTCGGCCAGCGAGATTCCCGGCGTATCGTCGATAAACATCTTCGACTCCATCAGCCGCTCCAACGCACTCAGCAGCTTCCCCTTGTCCTCTTTCGGAAGAAATCCGGTCTGGATCTTGCGCGAATTCACCAACGCCTCGCTCGCCAGCATTCTGCGCAGCAAGCTCTCCTTGCTCATTTCCAGCGAGAAGACCGCAACGACCTTGCCGTCATGCACCGCCGCGTTCTGTGCAATGTTGATCGCCCAGGCGGTCTTGCCCATCGAAGGACGCGCGGCAATAATGATGAGTTCCGAATCCTGCAAGCCGCTGGTCATGCGGTCGAACTCGGTGTACCGCGTCGCCAGGCCAGTAACCTCGCGCCCCTGCTCATACAGTTTGTCGATCGACCCAAAGCTACCCGCGACGATTTCGCCGATCCCGGCCAAACCGCGTTGAATAGCCGCGTCGGCGACCTCGGCTAGTTGCGCCTCCACATCGCCCAGCACGGTGATGGCGTCCTCGCTCTGGTCCGCCGCGCGAATGCCTCCATCGTGGAAGATGCCCATCAACTGGCGCAGCAGGCTCTTGTCCTTGACGATGCGGACGTAGCTCTCAATGTTGAAGTTACGCGGAATCCCCTCGCTGAGGAACGCAAGATACGCCGGCCCGCCGACCGAATCCAGCTCGCGCCGCCGCGATAGCTCCTCCTGCACCGTCAGGTAATCGACGCCATGGCCCTTGGCCATCAGATCGACCATCGCGCGATAGATGCGCTGGTGCGAGTCGAGCGAGAAGTCGTCAGCCTTCAGCTTGGCCGTTGCGTCGCTGATGGCGACGCCGTCCAGAAGCATCGCGCCCAGAATCGCGACCTCCGTGTGTACCGAGCTGGGAAGTCCGTCCGCCGAAGTCAGTTGTGCCAAAGATGCCATGGATTAATTATCCTCCCTGCCAGCCTGAGCCTGAGAAAAACGGGTACAAAATTGTTTGCGTCTCTTATTGATCCGGCAAGCAAAGAGTGACACGCCCACCCTATCCCGCAAAAAACGCGGGAGATGGGGCATCCACACAGTATTTAGTTGACGAATCAATGGCGTCCCGGGGCTAAACAGGCTGCGAAAAACTCGGTTTTGATGAACAAACATTCCCGCAGGGGCTAAAGCCCGCGTTCATTTTGCACCAGTTACGGCACGGCTGAAGCCGTGCCCTTTCAAAAATTGACTTTCACCACGGGCTGCTAGGCCTTCGGCTTAGGCTAAATATAGAACGGGCCTTGGGCTCTTACCAGACAAAAGCAAAGGCAAAAGCATGAGTTTTCCGCAGCCGTAAAGTCTGACCGGCCTCAGAGACAAGACGTTAGTAGGGATTGCGCAAATCCGCAGTTTTTGACAGCTTTCGCGGGTGTGGATTGCGGCACTGGCCACTTCGGGCTCTTGTCTGAGACAATGATTGGCGCTGCGCGAGGACTCATTAATGGCAACGGCTACAGTTCCCGATGTGAAGACGATGCACACGCTTCCCGGCGATGCGGTGCGACAGATTCAATGGCGATTTGCGGATCGCTTCGACCTACAGATGTTGGTGCAGTCCTCTCGCGCGGTGGCGCGAACGACCGTGGCGCAGATGGTTGCGGCCGGCGAGCGCAATAGCCACGAATGGACGCCCGCCAAGGCCGAGATGATGGAGGCCTTCGATCGCGCGGGAATCACTGCCGCGTTCATGGAGCCGGAGGAGGGCGGATTCATCGTCGGGCCGAAGAATCTGGCTCTGTCGCTGGCAGCCTTCGAGTTGGCCTGGGTCGATGGCGGCGCGGCGACCGGATCGCTGGCCAGTTTTCTGGCTCTGGCCCCGATTCACGAGTGCGGTACCGCCGAGCAGATTAATCACTACAAGACGCTGGCTGCGCCTGCGCAATCGGGCGAGGATCGCAAGCCCTGGCGCGGAGCCTTTGTGCTGACCGAGCCGCTGCCCTACGTCGGCATCGACACCGGAATGCTGAGCGGAAAGCTGCGCGTCGCCGAGTGGAAGGACGGCGAGGAGCCGATGCTACAGGCCGACAAGCGCGGACGCTTCATCACCAACATCGCCTTCGCCAACTTTGTTACCGCAGCCGTCGCCTCCGACGATCCACGGATCAAGGGAAGCTGCATGGTCATTCTGGAAGAGGGCGACGAGGGGATCTACGATCGCGGCACGGCGACCAAGAAGCTCGTCCATCAGCTCTCCTCGACCGGCGATCCGATCTTCAACCTCAAGGTTCCAGCCAGCCGCATCATCGGCGGATACACCGTGCAGGACGGCGTGATTGTGCCGAACTTCAGCCACGGCGAGGTGATCGAAGCGGTCTTTCGCAGGACGCGCGTGACGGTGGGCCTGATGACGGCGGCCAAGCTGCTCTCAGCCGTCGAGCCGGTGATCCGCTATCAGCGCGAACGCTTTCACGGAGCCGCGGGAGTCAAGCCGGGATCCATGCGCTACGAACAGGGAATCCAGCAGCGTGAGGACGCTCTGCACCGGTTGGTCGATGTATGGGCGACGGGAGAGGCGGCGACTTCGATGGGTTTTGCTGCGGCGAGAATCTTCGACGTTCTGGAGCCGATGGAGAAGCAGAAGAAGGCTCTGATGAAGGAGCGCGGAGTCATCGGCAAGCGCGCCGAGCACAAGGCTCTACAGGAGAGCGAGCGGAAAGCGATTGCGCTGCTGGCGATGAAGGAGAACGACCTGCGACGCGAGGTTCTGGAGGCCGATCCGCTGGTGCAGTTCGTGCTGAAGGACTCCGAGGCCGACGTCCTCTGTCCGGCGACCAAGCTGTGGAACACCGGCGTTGGAGCCAATCAGATGCGCGAGGCCGTCAGCCTGATGGGAGGCTACGGCATCACCGAAGACTGTCCCGGATTCCTCGCCAATAAGTGGATGGACGCGCAGTTGGAGGCCACCTACGAGGGTCCAGAGGCAGTGCAGCGGAGGCAGTTGACGATCACGATGACGCGTGATGTCTTTCTGGCGCAGTTCCGCACATGGATCGTCGAGATGCACAGGATTGCGGGGGAGAATCCGGGGACGGGAGCGTGTACGCTGGCCTCGGCGATGGAGATGTGGCTGTGGACGCTGCAGCACTTGCAGAAGGCGACTGACCCGTCGGGCAACAAGCTCTACCACGGGCAGAGGCAGGGCGTGACCTTCGCGCTGGCCGATGCGCTGTGCTGGCTGCTGGCCTCGCGCTGGCAGATTCTGGACGTTCTGGAGCTGCAGGCGCGCGGAGGAGACGACGCGGTCGCCGCCGAGGGACTCGCCGGAACCGTGCAGTTCCTCAGCGACTTATGCCATGTGCAGGCGGCGCGAGCGGCGGGAGAGGTCTCGCGGGTCTGCGCTGAGCTGGTCTTCGGCTATAACCTGCATCCGACCTGGAACGACGAGAGCGGGAAACACTGCTTCACCGCACAGGAGATCGACGAGTTGGAGGAGACGATGCCGGGGATTAGCGCCTTCGCCGTCGATGTGGTCAGCGCGAACGGAAGCCATCCGCCGAAGGCTGGGCCGTGCGCCGCATGCGGAGGCTCCAGCGAGTTTCACCGCATGCAGAACAAGCTGACCAGTTGCCTGAGCGGGTCGCGCCTAGCTAAGGATCGCGCTGCCGAGACGGTCAGCAGCGTGATGATTCCCGAAGCGTTGGACTACCCCGCATGAGCGACACCGTGCTGACGGACGAGAGCGTGGCTCAGGAGAGCGCGGCGGCAAGCGAACCAGACCGCCCGGCGATGGAGGTTGACATCGCCTGCGTGGGCTTTGGCCCGGCGATGGGCGGCTTTCTGACCACTTTGACGCAGGAGTGGACGGCGCATCCGGACGACCTGGCCTTCGCCAGCAAGGTTGCGCCGGGAATGCCGTTGCAGGTTCTTTGCTACGAGCGCGCCGACGATCTGGCCGCAGGAGTCAGCGGCATCGTCACCAGTGCGCGGGGGATTCGTTCGAGCCTTCCCGATCTGAATCCGGCAGAGATTCCCATGGCCGCACCGGTGGCCGAGGAGCGAGTGCTCTATCTGCTGGATCCGATTGGAGCCAGCCGGAGGTCGTTCGCGCTGCGGGCGGGAGACGCGCTGCTGCACGGGTTGGGCGGGCTGCTGGGCGTGAAGGATTCGGCCTACGAACTGCCCTGGACTCCAGCGTTTCTGCATAAGCACGGCGGTCTGTTGCTCTCGATGGGCCAGTTCAATCAGTGGGTCGGCGCGCAGGTGATGGCGACTGGCTTGGTGCAGATCTGGCCGGGAACTCCGGTCAGCGGGCCGATCTTCTCGGGAAACAGCGACGAGAAGTGCGGCTCGGTCAAGGGGATTCGCCTGGCCGATCAGGGTGTGGATAAGACGGGCGCGCCAGCCGATGGATTCATGGCGGGGATGGACGTTCTCGCGCCGCTGACGGTAGTGGGCGATGGACCGGTGGGCGCCGTGGGCAACGCGCTTAACCAGCGGCTGGGAATGCCTTCGGGGCATGCGCAGAGCGAGTGGGCGCTGGGCATGAAGATGGTCATCGAGTTGCCCGAGGATTCGCCGCTCAAGGTTGGAACCGTCTGGCACACCTTCGGATTTCCCGAGCCGGAGATCTTTGGCTTTCTCTATGTACATCCCGACCGTCTGGTTTCGGTGGGAATCTTTGTGCCGTCGTGGATGGGCGATCCCTCGCGCACGGCCTATCGCTACCTGCAACATTACATTCAGCATCCTGCGCTGTGGCAGTTTCTCAAGGACGGCACGCTGCGTTCGTGGGGCGCGAAGTCGTTGCAGGAGTCGGGCAAGAATGGCGAGCCCTTTTTGACCGGCGACGGATTTGCGCGCATCGGCGAGGGTTCGGGCAGCACGAACATGCTGACCAACTCCGGCGTGGACGAGGCGTGGACGACCGGCGTACAGCTTGCGGACGCGGTCGTCGAGCTGCTGCGCGCGGAGAAGCCCTTTACGCAGGAGAATCTTGCCGCCAGCTACGAGACGCGCCGCCGCGCCAGTGCGATGGAGCGCGAGGCCGAGCAGGCCAAGGACGCGCGCAACGGTTTCCACGGCGGGCTGGTGCGCGGGATGATCGGCATGGCGCTGGCCGGGCTGACCGGCGGCAAGCTCGCGCTGGGAGGAAAGATTCCTTCGGCGCAGGAGCAGATTGATCGCTTCTCACCGCACTCGGTTGCAGGAGTCGATGCGGCGGAGGCCGAGCGGTTGGTGCAGGCTTCGGCTCTTGGCGAACGCCCGCTGCACGACGCGTTGCTGACGGCGCGCGGCTGGCCGGAGATTGAGTTGGACGGGCGGCTGCTGGTGACGCAGCAGGACGCGTTGCTGATGGGCGGCAAGGTGCAGGCGATGGCTGGCTTCAGTGACCACGTCGTCTTCCGCAATCCCGAGATCTGCAAGACCTGCGGCGAGCGGACGTGCATCGCCATGTGCTCCGGCCAGGCGATCACGCAGGGCGCGGATAGCACAATCCACTTCGAGCGCGAGAAGTGCGTTCACTGCGGCGCGTGCCTGTGGAACTGCGCTCACACAGCCGATGGGGAGCGGGGCAATCTGGAGTTCCGCGCTGGCTCGGGCGGACTGCACTCGGCGGAGAATTGATTTTATACGAATATACTTTGGCATTAATTCAAGCAAGGAAGATCTATGGCGAATGCATTGCAAATCGTGGTCTGTGCGGGGATCGTTCCTGATCCGCTGCAGACTTTGGAGCCGGTGACTGGGCCGAATGGGCCGGGGCTGAAGAATGAGATGGTGTTGCCGGCGGTGCTTGATCCGTGGGCGGCGTGTGCGCTGTATGAGGCGGCGCAACTGGTGGCGAAGAACCCCGGCAGCAAGCTCTGGCTGGTGAGCCTCGGCCCAAAGGCCAAGCTGCAACAGGTGATGATGACGGTGGGGCAGAAGTCGGCTTTTGAACTTGTGCCTATAGACGGGCCGATTGGCGGATTTCCCGACGCGGCCTCGACCGCAGCCGCGCTGGCCGAGGCGATTGCCGCGCTGCCCGGACTCGACCGCGAGCGGCTGCTCCTGTTCGGCGGATGGGAGTCGGCTACGCGCGGCGCGGGCGTGACGCTGCAACTCGTCGGCGAACGGCTGGGGATTACCGAGCAGTTTCAGGGCGTCGACCAGATCACGCTGGGCGAGGACGGATCGTTCGAGGTTCTGGAGCGCGTTGAGGGCGGCAAGCATCAGGTCTCGGTCTGCACGGCAACTCCCGCCGTGTTGGGCTGGGCGACGGGAAATCTGGCCGAGCCGCGCAACAATCCGCAGACCGGCATGGCGAATATGCGCGGCATCATGCCTGCGCTGGCCAAGGCCAAGCACGTCGATCTGGCGGCCAATGGGCTGAGCTACGTCTCGGTGAACCTGCCCAAGCAGCAGCGCGAGACCCGCGTTGAGAAGAATATGACAGCCGACGAGATCGCCAGCGAACTCGTCGCATGGATCACAGCGGAGTGAGCAAAATGGAGACGATTCTCGTACTGACGCACGTCGACGAAACAGGTTCGGCGTTGACCAAGGCCTCGCTAGAGGCTGTTACGGCTGGCATCGAGCTGACTCGTCAGCTCTCAGCGTCGCTGACGATTGGTATTCTGGGACTCAACGCCGAGGCCGCAGCCTCTGTCGTTGCGGCGACCGGCGCGCGGCTGTTGGCTGTCTCCGGCGACGCCTTCGCGCAGCCGCGCTATGCGACCGACGCGGCGGGCTGCGAGGCTCTGTGCCGCGCGACGCAGGCCAGCATTGTTCTGGCTCCCGGCAGTTCGCGATTTACGCGCGTCGCCGCAGGAGTGGCGCATCGCGTGGGCGGGTTCATTGACACCCACATCACAGCTCTCTCCGGCAACGACAGCGTGGATGCGACGCGCTGGTTCTATCGCCAGCGCATCGAGGCGGTCGTCAGCCGCAACGCTCGCCCGTGGTTCCTGCTGCTGGACGCGGGGACTCATACTGCCTATGCGGGCGAGTCTGGCGCGGCTACGGTTGAGGCGGTTGCGGTGACTCTGCCCGCCACGCGCACTGCGGTCGAAGGACTGCGCATCCCTCTGCTCGATGCCCAGACGATTCGCCCGGACGCCAAGCTGTTGTTCGTTACCGGAGCGGGCTGGACCAAGAAGCAGCCCGACGGCCAGATCCACGTCGCTGAAGCGAGTTCGTTGATTCTGGACTTCTTGCGCCTGACGGGAGCATCGCTGGGAAGCAGCAAGTCGCTGGCCGACCAGAAGGCCGAGGGCGAGCAATCGGTGCTTCCCTTCCTGACCCACATGAACCAGATTGGGCAGACCGGATCGACGCCGCGTCACGCCAAGGGACTCTCGACCTGCTGCCACGGCGAGGAGCCGCACGTCGTAGGCTGGCGCTTCATTGGAGAACGGCGCGCCATCAGCCTTGATCCAAACTGCGGCTGGACGCGGGGCAAGGCCGACGTGGTCTACATCGCCGACGCCTTCCAGGTCATCGCCAAGGTAAACGCTCTGCTTGAAGCGCGCAGCTAGAGCGTTTTAATAATGGTGTAGAGTGTTGTAGCGAAGCGAAGGAAACAGCAGTTTCCTTCGCTTCGTTACGGAATGACAAAAATCAGCTCTCTATTAGAGCAAGAGTGAAAATTCTCTAGAAGTCCGTGGTAAAAGTCCAAACTTCCTGGAATTTCCCTCAGGGGCTAAAGCCCGCGTTAATTTTGCACCAGTTACGGCACGGCTGAAGCCGTGCCCTTTCAAAACTTGACTTTCACCACGGGCTGCTCGGTCTTCGATTCAGGCTGGCGTGAGGCGCGTCTTTGCCGTTTGGCTCAACGTCGCGCTTCGAGGGCATGGGCCAGGGCGAAGTAACGTTGGGCGTGGGAGACGTCCTGGGTGATCTGGGCGAGGAGCGATTTCGGGCTGGAGAAGCGGCGCTCGTGACGGAGGCGGCGCAGGAAGGTCAGGCGGAGCGGGGTTTGCTCGGTAAGGGCTTGCGCGCCTTCGAGGGGGTGGAAGTTGAGCAGGTGCGACTCTACGGCGAAGGAGTCCGGGCCGAAGGTGGGGCGGTTGCCAATGTTGGTGACGGCCTGAAAGGTCTCGGCGTGAGGGGTACCGTGGCCGACCTCGAGCGTGGTGACGTAGACGCCGTGGGCGGGAAGAATCTCGACGTAGGGGGCTAGGTTGATGGTGGGGACGGTGTGGCGGGTTCCGAAGCCGCGGCCCGAGGCGGGAGTGCTGTCGATGGCGAAGGGGCGACCGAGCAGGACGCGGGCCAGACTGACGTTGCCCGAGGCGATGATGCGGCGGATGCGGCTTGACGAGATGGAGTTTCCACGCAGGCTGCGCGGGGCGTAGACGATGACGCTGAAGCCAAGTTCGCGGCCCAGAGATTCCAGACTGTCGGGGCCGGTTACGGCGGCCTCGGCGTGATGGCCAAAGCGGAAGTTTTCGCCCTCGTGGATCTCGACGGCGTGGACGGCTCCGACCAGAACGCGGGTGGCGAAGTCGCGCGCCGGCATGTGGCGGAGGGCGTCGGTGAAGGGGAGGACGAGAGCCGCGTCGATGCCGGTGGCGGCCAGATACTCCAACTTGCCCGCGAGGCTGGTGATGAGATGATGCGGACGCTCTGGCGCGAGAACGCGGGCGGGGTGCGGGTCGAAGGTGATGGCGAGAGAACGTGCTCCGAGGAAATGCGCACGGGAGATGACCTCGGTGATGACGCCCTGATGGCCCAGATGCACCCCGTCGAAGTTACCGATGGTGGCAACGGTAGGGAGGGCGGGGAGATCGGCGAGTTGGGTGTAGATGCGCATTAGGGTCTCTTCAAGGGTAATGCAGGCGAGGCAGATTGTTGACGGATCGGTCGGCCTTCAGCCCTTTACGGCAAAAGCGAGAAGCAGATACCTTCGCTTTGCTACGGAATGACAAACAAAGGTTTGTATAAATCAACGTGGATAGCTCAGGACGGGGGCTCGATCGGCGCGGGCGGCTGCGGGGCGATGTCGAACTGAATTTGCTGGCCGTCGTGGGCCAGACGGATGTGGGGCGGGAGTGCGGCGTTGGTGGGAGCGTGATCCAGACCGTGCGAGATGTGGGTGAAGTAGGCGCGGCGCGGTTGGAGGCGCTCGACGATGGCGATGGAGTTGGCCAGATGCGAGTGCGTGGGATGAGGCTCGATGCGGAGAGCGTCGAGGATCAGAACATCGAGGTCGGCGAGCAGAGGGTAGCTCTCGTCGGGCAGGCTGCTGAGGTCGGTGAGGTAGGCTGCGGAGCCGAAGCGGTATCCGGTGATGCGCTGACGACCGTGGTTGACCGGGATGCGCTGGAAGCGGGCTCCGAAGAGGTCTACCGCCGCGCCGGGAGTGGTCGGAATACGGTGCAGGGCGACGTGGGCGCTGGTGGGGTAACGATGCGTGGAGCGCGTGTCGAAGGTGTAGTCGAAGATGCGCTCGATGGTCTCGGCGGTCGGCTCGTCGGCGTAGAGAGGAAGGTTTTCCGCGTTGTGGAAGCTGAGCGGGCGGAGGTCGTCCAGGCCGAGGATGTGGTCGGCGTGGCCATGAGTGTAGAAGACCGCGTCGAGGCGACGGATGCCCTCGCGAACCGCTTGGGCGTGGAAGTCCGGGCCGGTGTCGAGGACTACGTTGCGCCCATCCCATTGCAGCAGGACGGAGGGACGAGTGCGGCGGTTGTGCGCGTCTCCCTGCGGCGAGACTGCGGAGACGCAGACGGCACAGTCACAGCCGAGCGTGGGAACGCCCATTGATGTGCCGGTACCGAGAAAGGTTAAGGTGGCTTGCATTGGCCAAAGTGATGCTACACGAACGTTTATGGTGATCCGAGCGAAATACGGGGATTCTTCGCTGCGCTCAGAATGACAATTCTTATACGAAGGTCGATCCGCACCGGATCGACCCTACTTCCATTCCCAGTGCGAAAAACTAGCGGACGATGGTGGGGCGGCCGGGAGGGATGGGGCCTGCTCCGGGGGGCGGCGGCTGGCGGCTGGCGGCAGAGCGGGTGAGCGCCTGCGTGACCTCCAGAAAGCCCATGCGGATCTCGAAGAGGGAGGTGTCGATCAGGCGCGACTCCTGCTCGGTGAGGTTGCCGCGAGTCTTCTCGGCGATGACGGCGAGCATGTCGATGCTTTGGCGCGCTCCCATCAGGTCGATCTTGGGTTGCTGGCCGGGCTGGGTGTTTCCGCCAAGCTGAATGATTGCAGTCATATAGATCGACTGGACGATCTGCGCGAAGCTCATCGCGGGAGGGTGATCCATGCCGGGATTGGCGGCGCGGACGGCGGTCTCCAAATGATCGGTGGTCGCCTTGTAGGCGGCGAGGGCCTGCTCCATCTCGCTGGCTGTGGGCGCGGGCGGCAGGTTGGGATCTACGGCGGAGGGTTCGGCTGGCTGCTCCGAAGGCTCCGGCACGGCGTTGGGGGACCTGAACTCGAGCGGCTCGTTGGCCTGATGGGACGGAGCCGTAGCCTCCGACGGAGTGGCGCTTTCAACCGGGGCGGAGGTCGCGCGAGGCTCGCGGGCGGGCGAGGGATCGGCGTCTGGACGGGGTGTTCCATCGGAGGTGAACTTGCGGCGGTCGGTGACGACGAAGGGCTTGTTGTTTTCGGACATGGGGAACACTCTTTCAGTGGAAACTGATTTCAATTCTAGTCTGCTATGACGCGAATTTACAGGATTGCGAATGGCAGCGGGATCGGAGTAGCGGTGCCGCCGAGGTAGGTCAGGGGCAGGTTGCGGTCGAGAGCCTCGCGACGGATGATTCCCAGGGCGAGCTGCGTTGGCTCGGTGTGGCCGGGAAGAAGGATGGAGGCGACGCTGGTTAGTTCGGCTACGGGATTGCCATCGGCTTCGAGCGAGGTGCCGAGAGCGGGAAGCGAGCCGGTGAGAGTGAAGCCGCTGAGAGCGCGGTGAACCTTGCCACGGGAACGGATGCGCTCGACGATCTCCTGACCGATGTAGCAGCCCTTGGTGAAGTGCAGGGCGCGGGTTTGGCTGGTCTCCTGCGGCAGGTCGCGCTCGCGAATGTCGGTGCCGTAGCGCGGAGTGCCTTCAAGCAAGCGAAGATCTTCGAGGGATTCCGGGGTCGCCTGCGCAGCCCTTGCGGTGACGAGCGCGGCGGTGAGTCGCTGGATTGTTGCTGGATCGGCCCAGAGTTCGAGGCGCGGAACCAGCGGGCTGTGCGCGTGGAGGATGTCGACCGGCGCGGCGTTCCAGAGAGTGGGTTCGAGATGGAGCGAGTCGTGCGGCTGTGTCGCAAGGCCGAGAGAGGTCAGCAGTGCCGTCGATTGCGGGCCGACGAGGAGTAGGCCGGAGCGTGGCTCGGGGACTTCGGCCAACTCCACGTCGTCCATGATGATGAAGTGGTCGAGATGGGCGAGAAGCTTGGTGAGTTGGTCGCGGCTGGTCTGTAGCAGGATCGCGTCGGGGAGCAGGAAGGCGGTCAGATCGCCCTGAATCTGGCCCTGCGCGTTGAGCACGAAGTTGTAGCAGCCCGCGCCGGGGGTGAGCTGCTGGATGGAGTTGGTGACCATGCCGTTGAGCCAGCGCAGGCGGTCGGGGCCGGTGACGCGTATCCATCCGACGTTGTCGAGAGGCGCTAGGGCGGCGGATTGGAGCAGGGCGGCGAGGGACGCGTTGGGGGCTTGTGAGCTGGTCATATATTGGATTAGATCGAGTGCGTCGAGCGAACGATTCCTCTTCGGTATTTCGATAGGTCGGGCCTTCAGCCCTCGGTCTTGTGTGGGCCTTGAACCTACGGCTTTGCTCAAGACTGGGATGAGGTCGGGCAAAGGCTAGGGCAAAAGCTACATCAAAGGCAACAGCAAGAAGCAACGGCGAGAAGCAGATTCCTCCGCTTCGCTGCGGAATGACAAACAAGGTTTGATGCGAAGGACAAACAAAGTTCGTTGCGGAATGACAAACAGTTCGCTGCGGAATGACAAACAAGGTTTGCTGCGAAGGGCAAACAAAGTTCGTTGCGGAATGACAAACGAAGAATGAGCAACGTGTAGAACAAAGCGTTATGCAGAGAACTGCGTACACTGTGATTATAGCGACCGGATATGGCGGTGGCGTGGAGGTTTGGTGGTGAGTTCGATGCGGCGTTTGATTGGGGCAGAGTGGTTGCGCATAGGTGTGTTGGCGCTGGCTTTGGTTGCGCTTGGTGGCGGCGCTGTGTTCGCGCAGGGGCCAAGCGCAGCGGGAGCGGAGGCAAAACAGGACTCAGCGAGTGCGCAATCCTCATCGCCAAGTACGCCGCCGGCAGCGCCGAATGCACTGCCGGTTGCGTCGAATGCGACTTCTCCTTCGCCGAGCGCAGCTCCTTTGCCGAACACGGTTCCCCCTCCAAACGCAGTTCCTCCTGAGAGCGCAACTCCTCCTCTGACCAAGGCGCAGGCCAAGGAGTTGTTTCGCTCTGTTGATGAGATTCTGGCGTTCGTCAGCAAGGATACGGATCTGCCGATTGTGCATGGCGTGAAGCGCAAGATGCTGACGCGCGATGAGGTGAACAAGTACCTGCGGGAAAAGTTCGACGAGGATGCGGGAGCGAAACGGCTACAGCGGTCGGAGATTGTGCTGAAGAAGTTTGGCCTGCTGGATAGGGACTTCAACCTGCGACCATTCATGATCTCGCTGCTGACCGAGCAGGTGGCGGGCTTCTACGACAGCAAGACCAAGACGGTGAACCTGCTGGACTGGATCGCTCCCGAGGAACAGAAGCCGGTGTTGGCGCATGAACTGACCCATGCGTTGCAGGATCAGAGGGTGGGGCTGTCGAAGTGGTCGTCGGTGGGATCGGATGCGATTGCGAAGAATGCGATGGAAGACAATCAGCACATCCAGACCGACGAGGCGGATACGGCGCGCGATGCGGTGGCCGAGGGACAGGCGATGGTGACCTTTCTCGACTACTCGCTGCGCGAGACGGGGAAGACGCTGGAGAGTGCGCCGGAGTTGATGGAGAGGCTGAAGGGAACGCTGACGGACACCAGCGGATCGCCAATTCTGGCGCGTGCTCCGCTGCTGTTGCAACGATCGCTGCTGTTTCCCTACAGCGAGGGGATGTGTTTTGAGGACGCGATTCTGGTAAAGAGCGGCAAGGACGCGGCCTTTGGCGCGGTGTTGGCTAGCCCGCCGAACTCGAGTTTCGAGATTCTGCACCCGGAGGTCTACATGGCGCACACTCCGGTTCCGGTGCTGCGGTTGCCGGATATTCATCCGCTGATCGACGCGCAGTACACGCCGTACGACGTGGGAGTGATGGGAGAGTTCGACGTGCAGATTCTGACCGAGCTGTTTGGCGGGCAGGAAATTGCAGCGGCTCTGACCCCGGAGTGGCGCGGAGGCATCTACTATGCAGCGCAGAGGAGATCTGCGGCGACGGCGGCGGAGAGGGCTTCAACCGCGTCGATTGCGCTGTTGTATGAGTCGAAGTGGAGGAATGAGGACTCGGCGCGGTCGTTCCTGCGCGTCTATGCAGGGGAGTTGCCGCGCAAATACACCGGGCTGACGCGACGGACGCAGGACGAGGCCGACGAGAACGAGCAGGTCTACTCGAGCAGCGAGGGCGACGTGCTGCTGTCGATTGACAGGACGGGAGTGTTCGTCAGCGAGGGATTTCCCCTGGAACTGGCGCGTAAGCTGCGGGATCGCGTGAGCGGGGCGCAGTCCGATGGCCCGCTGGAGGTGGCGGGAGCAGGAAATAGAGGCGGTGCGAATTACTTCGCGACGGCAGCCGTGGCCTTCGATCCGGGCCTGTCGCTGGTGCAGAAGATTTCTTCGGCGAACGTGATGAAGGCGGCGATTGACGGCGCGGAACGATATACTCTGAAGCGGCAATAAAGATGGGATCGACGCGCAGCGAGCGCGAACGAGATTGGAGCGAAGTACATGCAGATTGCAGAGATTGGCATCATTGGAGGCAGCGGCCTGTACGCCATGCCGGGGTTGACGGGAGTACGCGAGCATGTGGTGGAGACGCCGTTTGGCAATCCCTCGGACGCGTTCATTCTGGGCGAGTTGGAAGGGCGCAAGGTGGCGTTTCTGGCGCGGCACGGACGCGGGCACAGGATTCTGCCCAGCGAACTGAACTTTCGCGCCAACATCTATGCGATGAAATCGCTGGGCGTGGAGCAGATCCTCTCCGTCTCCGCCGTGGGATCGCTGAAGGAAGAGCATAAGCCGACCGACTTTGTGATTGCCGACCAGTTCATCGACCGCACCTTTGCGCGCAATGGGACTTTCTTTGGCGAAGGCATTGTCGCGCATGTTGGGTTTGGCGATCCGGTCTGCGCGTGCGTTGGCAAGGCGCTGGCAGATGCCTGCGCGGAGGTTGGCGTAGTGGGCAAGCGAGGCGGAACCTACGTCTGCATGGAAGGCCCGCAGTTCTCGACCCGCGCGGAATCGAACCTGTATCGTAGCTGGGGCGCGGATGTGATTGGAATGACGAATCTGCAAGAGGCCAAGCTGGCTCGCGAGGCGGAGATTTGCTACGCCACCATGGCGATGGTTACGGACTATGATTGCTGGCGCGAGGGACACGACGACGTGACGGTCGATCAAATTATTGCGGTGTCGCACAAGAACGCGGACAACGCAGCAAAGGTGGTACGAGCCGCAGTGGCGAAGATGCCGAAGGAGAGAACCTGCTCGTGCGGCAGCGCACTGAAATTTGCCGTGATGACGGATCCTAAGGCAATTCCGCAAGCAGCTCGGGAGCGACTTGGATTGCTGATTGAAAAGTATTTGTAGGCTACATATTCGCACTGGCAAATATGTAGCCGTATTACATTCGCCTACGCGTATATGTATGGCTGTATTTTGAAGTTACAGATTGATTAGGAGGTGTGAGTATGTCGATACTAGCGGTTGGATCTGTGGCGTTCGATAGTATTAGTACGCCTCACGGAAAAGTGGATCACTGTCTGGGCGGCGCTGCGACGTACTTTTCGCTGTCTGCGAGCTACTTTACCGATGTGCGCGTGATCGCTGTGGTTGGTGAGGACTTTCTGCCCCAGCATGAGGCTGTTTTTACGGCGCGGTGCATCGACACGCGTGGCATCGAGACTGCGCCGGGGCTGAGCTTCCACTGGATGGGCGCGTATGCCGGGGCGATGAATGAGGCCGAGACGCTGAATACGGAACTCAACGTCTTTGCGGATTTCGAGCCGAAGATTCCTGCGGCCTATCTCGATAGCAAGTATTTATTTCTGGGCAACATTGATCCCCTGTTGCAGGCCCGAGTGCGCAGCCAGATGCCGGATGTGAAGATGGTCTGCGGCGATACGATGAACTACTGGATCGCTTCGCATAGCGAGAATCTGGCGAAGGTGTTGCGCGAACTCGACGTGCTGCTAATCAATGACGGCGAGGCGCGAATGCTGTCGGGCGAGCAGAACGCGACGAAGGCGGCGGCGAAGGTGTTGTCGATGGGGCCAAAATCGCTGGTGATGAAGCATGGCGAGTACGGTGCGACGGCCTTCTTTGGAGCGCATTCGTTTGCGGGTAAGGCGACGTCGAGGCCGTTTCGCGCTCCTGCGATGCCGATGGCCGAGGTGGTCGATCCGACCGGAGCCGGCGACTCGTTTGCCGGAGGATTCTATGGATACATCGCTTCGCAGCCAGAGTTGACGCCGGAGGTCTTTCGGCGGGCAATGTTCTACGGCGGCGTGATGGGCTCGTTTGCCTGTGAGCGATTTGGCACAGAGCGCTTGCAGTCCTTGACACGCGATGAGATTGAAACACGCTTCAAGTTATTCCGGGAGATGTCGCATCTTGCCCCAGAGATCTAAGCCGGGACAGAACAGGGTCAGGTCGGAACAAGTCCTCAACATTGCCTCGGGGGCTAAAGCCCGATGAATCATTGGACACTTATGGCGGGACTAAAGTCCCGCCCCTTCAAAACGAGGATTTGTGAAGAGGATTTCTAAAACGGAACGAACGATGACGGCGCCGCGCGGATCGCGACTGTTTGGGAGTGGGCGATCCGGCGCGGCGGCTGTTGCTGCCGACTTCTACACGGACGCAGTGGAGCCAGCTACGCGCGAGGAGATCTTTCCTGTGGCGATGGCGGCGGTGCTACTTGGGTTCATGGCGCTGATCGTCTGCTATACGCGCGGCTATCTGCTGCTGTATGGCGATGCCGTGGCGCATCTGGGAATTGCGCGGCGGATTCTAGACACGCGCAATCCGGGGCTGGTGCAGTTGGGCGGGGTTTGGCTGCCGCTGCCGCATCTATTAATGCTGCCGTTTGTGCAGAAGATGGAGTGGTGGCAGAACGGGCTGGCCGGGGCTTGGCCTTCGCTGATCTGCTACATCCTAGGCGTAATCGGATTCTTTCGCCTGAGTCGGCGAATGCTGGCGCCGCGCTGGGCGTTGGTGGCGACGGCATTCTATGCGCTGAATCCGAATCTGCTGTATCTGGCGACGACGGCGATGACGGAGCCGCTGTTTCTGGCGCTGCTGATCTGGCTGGCGCTGGTGACGGTGGAGTGCGTGGAGGCGATTCGCGCGGATCAATCGACGCAGGTGAAACGGCGTTTGATTGTTCTCGGGCTGCTGATCTTTGCCGCGGTGTTTACGCGTTACGACGGATGGATTGCAGGCGCGGCGGTGTGGTGCGTGGTGGTCTGGCAACTGCTGCGCGCGCGCGGCTTGTGGCGGCGCGTGGGTGCGTCGTTCGCGGTGTTTACGCTGCTGGCGGTTGCCGGGCCGCTGTTGTGGCTGTGGTACAACCAGCACTTTTGCCACGATCCGCTGGACTTCATGCGCGGGCCTTACTCGGCTCCGGCGATTGAACGCAGAACCTCGCCTCCGGGATCGAAGCACTATCGCGGATGGCACAATCCGGGCTGGGCGGTGCTGTTCTATACGCGCACGGCGCAGGTGGATGCGGCGACGTGGGAGACGGGTTTTGCACTGCTGCTGGCCAGCGTTGCAGGGATTTGGGTTGCGCTGCGGCAGAAGATTGCGCGGGCTTCGTTGCTGCTGTGGATTCCGCTTCCGTTTTATGTCTACTCGGTGGCTTATGGGTCGGTGCCGATCTTTATTCCAGAGCTTTATCCGCACTCGTTCTACAACGCTCGCTACGGGATGGAGATGCTTCCGGCGTTGGCATTGTTCGCTGCGGTGGCTGCGGCGGCGTGGGAGCGGAGTCGCACGAAGACGATTTCGCCCAGTGTGGGCGCGGGGAATTCGGCGCGGCCACTTTATCTGCTGGGAATTGCGCTGGCCGTGGCGAATGCGCTGGGGCTGGTTTATGGAACGGCTTTGGTGCAGAAGTGCGCTGGGCTGATTGAGCATCGCCCAAGCACAGTGCTGGCGCGCTACGATATGCCGCTGGTGTTGAAAGAGGGGGTGGTGAACTCGACCACGCGAGTTCCATTTGAGCGGAATCTGGCGCTGGCGCTGGCGGATCTGCCAGCAGGCGCGCCGATATTGATGCAGGAATCGGATCATATTGGGGCGTTGCAGGACGCGGGGATTGCGCTGCGGCAGACGATCAACGAGAGCGATTACGACAGTTGGCATGCGGCCTTGCAGGCTCCGGCGGATCATGCGGCGTATGTCGTTGCCATGACCGGCGACGCGGTTGCGAAGGCTGTGGGCGAACACCCGGAGGGCTTGCAGGAGTTGACGATTCTGTGCGGCACGGGACAGCCCTGCGCGCGCATTTATCAGTCGGATCGGTTTGCTGCGACGGGGAAGTAGAGGATCTTGGAATCTGTTTAATAACTACATAAGTCAGTAGTTCTAGAGCAGTTCCTGAATTACGGTAGACCGATTTATTTGTCATTCCGCAGCGAAGCGGAGGAATCTGCTTTTTGTTCGTTCGACAACGGCATACACCGTTACAGGAACGGCTCTAAGCTGTTGTTTTTGTCTCTGAGATAGGTTTGGGCTTTAGCCCGGACAATATAACCGGCCATTCCGCCGGGGGCTAAAAAAGCGGAATGACAAACAAAAAGGCGGGAATGACAAGACCGATTGGTCTATAGCAATACCGAAGATGATCTAAGCGGTGCTACTATCGCTGCGAAGTCAAAATAATCTTATGATCGTAAACTTACCGTTTCACTACAGCACGATTGAGCAGGTGGTGTTTCTGCGAGGCACCACGACGCGGTTGTTGATGGCCTGCGCCATGGGCGGACTGATCGGCATGGAGCGGGAGTGGCGGCACAAGGCCTCGGGGCTGCGCACCAATATGCTGCTGTGCATGGGATGCGCTCTGTTTACGGTGCTGTCGGGCGTGCTGGCCGGGGCGGAGACGGGCGACAAGAGCCGCGTGGCGTCAAACATTGTGCAGGGGATTGGGTTCCTCGGCGCGGGGCTGATTCTGCATACGCGCAACCGGGTTCTGGGGCTGACCAGCGCGGCTACGGTCTTTGTGGTGGCGTCGATTGGAATGGCTTGTGGAGCGGGTTTATACGTTGAGGCGGGGATTGCTACGGCAATTGTGTTTGTTGCACTGCGGTTCATTGGGCTGCTGGAGACGCGCTCGGGATGGAAGCGCTACCCGATGCTGTATGAGGTACGCGGCAGCGACGAGAAGGTAATGTTTGCCTCGATTCTGGCAGTGCTTGATCGCGAGCAGATACGGTTGAATATTGTGGAACGAGATAAAGTGGGCGAGTTGGATCGGGTCACGTTTACTCTGCTTGCCAGTGGCACACGGCATAAAGAACTGCTGGCGGAGTTGGCGGCGAGCGATGCGGCGGACCAGGTGATTGCGTTCCGCGATGAAGAGGAAGATTAAGGAGAACGATGATTGATTTTGTGAAGGCTCATGCCTGTGGCAATGACTTTTTGATTCTGGATGCGGCGTTGGCGGGAGGGGCTCATGCGGCTTTGGCGCAGAGGCTCTGCTCGCGAAACACCAGCGTTGGCGCGGATGGAATTGAGTTTTTGGAACGGCGAGTGGGCGGCGAATTCTATCTGCGGCTGTTCAACGCTGATGGCAGCGAGGCGGAGCTATCGGGCAATGGGACGCGCTGCGTGGCGGCTTGGCTGGCTGAGAGCGAGGGGCTCAAACAGGTTGCGCTGGGAACGCTGGGCGGGGTGCGAACCTGTCGCGTGATTGGCCGAGCGGGTGCGAGCTATCTGATCGAGAGCGAGATGGGAGTGCCGCAGGTTGCGGCGCGAACGATTGAGATTCCCGGTGTGGGCGCGGTTGCGGGAGCGGTGGTAAATGTGGGAAATCCTCACTTTGTGCTGTTCGTCGAGCGCGAGGATTTTGGCGCGTATGGGCTGAGCTGGCAGGAGTTGGGCGCGAAGATTGCGACCAGCCCGCTGTTTGCTCATGGGACGAACGTCGAGTTTGTGCAGGTACGCTCGAAGGACGAGATTGCCTTTCGCATCTATGAGCGCGGGTGCGGGCCTACGACCTCTTCGGGGACGGGAACCTGCGCGTCTACCTCTGCATCGATGGCGTTGCGTGGGACGGCTCGCGAGTTGACGGCGATTGCCGAGGGAGGAGCGCAAAGAACAGTTTGGCCCGCGAACGACGCGGTGATGCGGCTGACCGGTCCGGCGGAGATCGTCTGCCAGGGGAAGGCTTTTCAAGTGAATGCAGCGGTGGCGGACAAGCCAGCGGTGGTGCTGCTTTGAGTGGGTTGATAAAGCCTGCGGCGTTGCAGGTTGGGGCTACGCTGGCGGTGCTGTCTCCGGCGAGTACGCCGCAACGGAACGAAGTGCAGGCGGGGATGGAGGCGTTGCAGGGGCTTGGGTACAAGACCGTGCTAATGCCGAATGCGCGCAAGCCGGGGCCGATGTATTACGCAGGAACGGTGGAGCAGCGGCTTGCGGATCTGCATGCGGCGTTTGCCGATCCTGCGATTGATGGGATCGTTTGCACGCGCGGCGGATGGGGTTCGGCGGAGCTGTTGCCGCATCTTGACGCGGAGTTGATTCGCGCCAATGCGAAGGTCTTTGTGGGATACAGCGATCACACCTCGCTGCACAACTGGCTGGCGCGCGTGGCGGGCTTGGCCAGCTTCTATGGGCCGATGGTTGCGTCGGACTTTGCTCGCACAGAGGGCGTGGACGCGGCGAGTTGGGGGCATGTCTTCGGCGGCGACGCTGGCTGGTCGTTGGGCGCGGACGATGGGTTGAGAGTGCTGCGTCCGGGGTTGGCGGAAGGGACGCTGGCGGGTGGATGTCTGTCGATCTTTGCTGAGGCTCTGGGTACGCCTTACGCGGCGTTGCCGGCGAGCGCGGAGGAGCCGCGGATTCTGTTTCTCGAAGACGTGGGAACGAAGCCGTATCAGTGGGATCGGATGCTGCTGCACCTGCGCTATGCGGGGATGCTGGACCATGTGGCGGGAATCGTCTTCGGCGATATGCAGCAGTGCGTCGTGCCGGAGGAAGAGATCTGGCTGGAGGCCGCGATCCTACATGCGCTTTCGGACTTTGCCGGGCCGATTGCGATTGGGTTGCGCTGTGGACATGTGGACGGCGCGAATATTACGCTGCCGCTTGGGGTGCGCGTTCGGCTGGACCTGAGCGCGGAGGGGAACCCGCATGTGGACTTTCTGGAAGCGGCGGTTACGGTCTAGTCTTGTAAGTAATTATGCATAGTTCAAAACACATACATCTGATTGGCGTGTGCGGTACGGCGATGGCTTCGCTGGCGGGAATGCTGAAGGCGCAGGGACACCGGATCTCGGGCTCGGATGCGGCGGCTTATCCTCCGATGAGCGACGTTCTGGAGGAGTTGGGGATCACGCTGCATCAGCCTTACGCGGCGGCAAATCTGGAGCCGCGACCGGATCTGGTGATTGTGGGCAACGCCATCTCGCGCGGTAACGTCGAGCTGGAGCATGTACTGGATACGCGGATTCCGTTTACCTCGATGGCGGCGGTGCTGCACGACGAGTTTCTGGCGGGACGCGAGTCGCTGGTGGTGGCTGGGACGCATGGCAAGACGACGACGACCAGTATGCTGGCGTGGATCTATGAGGTGGCCTCGCGTACGCAGCCACAGTTTGCACCGTCGTTTCTGATCGGCGGCGTGGCGGAGAACTTTGGCACCAGCTTCCGGGTGCGCCCCATCGTTGATGGAGTGCGACAGCCGTTCCTTCTGGAAGGCGATGAGTACGATACGGCCTTCTTCGACAAGGGGCCGAAGTTTCTGCACTACTTTCCCGACGCGGCGATTCTGACTCATGTGGAGTTCGATCATGCGGACATCTACGTCGATCTGGCGGCGGTGAAGACAGCCTTCAAGCGGCTGGTGAATCTGATTCCGCGACGCGGCAGGCTGATCGCCTTCGATGGCAGCGAGAACGTGAGCGAGTGCGTGGGGCGGGCGTTTTGCGCGGTGGAGCGGTATGGATTTCAGCCCGATTCGCACTGGCGATTGACCGATCTGCGCCATGAGGGCGTGGTTTCGACGTGGACTCTGTTGCGCGGGGGCGAGCGATTTGCCGAGCTGCAACTGCCGATGGCCGGAGAGCACAATGCGCTGAACGCTACGGCGGCGGCGGCGTTGGCCGCAGGACAGGGCGTTCCGGCGGCGGCGATTGTGGAGGCGCTGGCGAGCTTTCGCTCGGTGAAGCGGCGGCTGGAGGTTCGCGCCGAGGTCAATGGGGTCACGATCATCGACGACTTCGCGCATCATCCGACGGCGATTCGCGAGACGCTGCGCGCGCTGCGCGGAGCTTATCCGGGGCGCAGATTGTGGGCCGTGCTGGAGCCGCGCTCGAATACGCTGCGACGCAATGTCTTCGAGCATGAGCTGGTAGAGAGCCTTGCGCTGGCCGATCGCAGCGTGCTGGCGGCGATCTTCAAGTCGGAGGCGATTCCGGCGGACGAGCGACTGCATCCAGAGAACGTGGTGGCGGCGTTGCAGGCGCGTGGGTTGCCATCGGCGGTCTATGCCGATGCGGACGCGATCGTCGCGGCGATTGCGCCAGAGCTGCGCGCAGGCGATGTGGTGGCGATCCTGTCCAACGGCGGGTTTGGCGGAATCTACGAGAAGCTGCCGCAGGCGATAGCGCGCTCAATGTCCGGAAGGGCGTAGGGCAGGCCGCGGAGTGAGAAACAGCAGATTCCTTCGCTTCGCTACGGAATGACAAACAAAGTTGCTCCATAGCAATAGTGAAAATGCTCTATGAAGATGCAATTTACGGCGCGGCTAAAGCCGCGCCCTTTCAAGGCGAGGAGTTTTTGCAGTTTGTGAAGACTGCTGCGCCGAAGATGGGGCACCCGGCTTCTGGTTGCTGTTCAGCGTGGTTCTAATGGCTGTACGCGTCCGCCGAGCACCATACGAGCGACTCGTCTGTCTGCATCGACGTAGACCGTGCCCGTGATGGGCGGATTGCGGCGCGCGACCATCAAGGGCATCTCGTAGAGGAAACGCAGATCCATAAAATGCACTGCGGTCCAATCCGCTGTTCCCGCCGGAGCGTCGATTGCCGCCACCATGCCGATCTCGGTGACGACCGGCCAGCTTGACCAGTCGAGGTAGGTCTCGCCCAGACGACTTTGCTTTGCCACCAGAGTCGCCAGCGTGGTCGGCGGCTTGTAGAAGAGATCGTGCTCAGGATCCGTCTGAACCGTTGATCGCAGCGAATCCACTGTGGCCATCTGATAGAACTGTGGCGTCTCTACGACGGTGTGCCAGCGATACGGATTGATGGGATACGGGCTGGCGGTCACACGCAGGACCGGCGCGGGCTGCACATGCGAATCCGATCCGGTTGCATCCGAGGGGTCTTGCTGGCCCACGTCTCTTGGGCCGTAGTTCGCCTGTGAGGCCAGACGCATCGCTTTGGAGTGTTCCACCTCGCGCCATCCCCAGATGGCCACCATCGCCGTCAGGGCAAAGATCGCCCAACCGCGTCCGCGATAGACCTCTTGGCGCGCTCCGACCTCGTTGTTGATGAGGTCGATGAGTACGGGGGCGATCAAGGCAAGCAGAAGAATCACAAACAAGACCGGCTCGAAGATGAAGACGATCGACCCGGCGTACCAGTGCGAGTTGAAGGGGAAGAAGGGGCGTACGCCGTAGTTGTTTGTCCAATCCAGCAGGATGTGGCTGAGCAGCGCGATCAGGATGAATCCGTAGAGCAGCCCCCAGCGCACGGGAGCCGTCGTCAAGGGCTTTGCGTTCTGCGGATCGCCATCAGCCCGCCGCGCCGCGCGCCGAACTCTCCAACGATGGAAGAGCCAGATTGCTCCGATCACGGCAAGCCCGTCGAAGGGCAGCCCGATCAGCGTGTGGGTGATGCCGCGATGATGCGCGAAGCCCGCAACCGGGCCTTCGGCCGACCAGAGCGTGTCCAGATCGGGGGCCTCGGCCGCCAGCGTCATGGCCAGGGTGGCATAGGCCGCCTTGCGGTTGCAGCCTGTGCGCGCAAGGCAGGCTCCAGTCATCAGGTGTGTAATTGGTTCCATAAGGGTAAGGTTTGGTAGTTATAGCCAGATTCCAGAATACCGCCTGCACGAGAATTCAGCGCAGCAAAACTTATTAATTCTTGTACTATGAACCTGAGAATCTGACTGATAAATCGATGGATCCCTCGATTTGGCGGACATTCTGGAGCAAAAGTGGTGTTCCAAGGGCTAGCAGGCTGAGGAAAACTTGATTTTTGTGTGCGAATATTCCCTCGGGGGCTAAAGCCCCATTGAAAACGGGCGATTTATGGAACGGCTGAAGCCGTTTCCTTCCGGTTATAGCCATTGGGGAAGCTCTGCTCCCTCCGAAAGGCAAAAACATGAGGTTTTCCGCAACCTGTAAATTTCGGATCTATCGCAAAGGCAGGAACGTCGGATCGTTGGAAGAATAACGGTGGCGGATTCAACAGCGAAGTGCAACGGGGAATCTGAGCGGGGCGAGGACGAGATGGCGTAGACCGTGTTGCGACGAGAAAAAGCAGATTCCTCCGCTGCGCTGCGGAATGACAAACATGTTGGTTTATAGCAATTCCTAAATGCTCTAGAATTTTCAAACTGGTTCTAACACTGGAAGGCCATGCCACAGCTCCCAACTGACACTAGAACATCATGGCGCGAACGAGTTCGATCTATCGTTGAGCCTGCGGTCGTTACCGTCTACACGCTGACCTTTACGACCTTCGTACTGGGACTCGTGCTGCTGATCCTGACAGGCAACAACGCTCATGGTCGCGACGTTGTCAGCTTCTGGGCCGCCGGACGGCAGGTCGTCCACCACGCCAACCCGTACGACAGCGCCGCAACCTTCCAGATGGAAAGATCCGTTGGGTTCTCCAGCAACTCCGAAGACTTTATTATGCGTAACCCGCCGACGGCGCTTTGTCTGGTCATGCCGCTTGGCTATCTGGGGTTGCGCGCGGCGAACCTGCTCTGGTCGCTGCTTCTGCTGGCTGCGCTGGCTCTCTCGGTTCACCTGCTCTGGCGGATGTTGGGTCGCCCGGGCAACAAGCTGCACTATCTGGGCTACTCGTTCGCTCCTGCACTGTTCTGCATTCTTAGCGGCCAGACCGCGCTGTTTGCTCTGCTCGGCCTCGTACTCTTTCTGCGCTATCACGGGGAACGCCCGTTTATTGCAGGACTCTCGCTGTGGCTTTGCGCGCTGAAGCCTCATCTCTTTCTGCCCTTCGCGGTTGTACTTCTGCTGTGGATCGTTCTTCATCGCAGCTACCGCATCCTTGCGGGCGCGTTGCTGGCGCTGGGGGCAAGCTCGCTGGTGGCTTGGCTTCTCGACCCCGCAGTCTGGTCGCAGTACGCCCAGATGATGCACTCCTCGGGCATTGAAAAGGAGTTTATCCCGTGCCTTGCGGTTGCGCTGCGCTTTGCGCTGCACTCGCACCGAATGGTGTTGCAGTACATTCCGGCTGGGGTCGCGTGTCTTTGGGCGATTCGCTACTACTGGCTGCGCCGCAGCTCCTGGGACTGGATGCAGGACGGCGCGCTGCTGATGATCGTCTCTATCCTCGCTGGCCCCTACTCGTGGATCACCGATCAGGCGCTGCTGATTCCGGCTCTGCTGGTTGGGGTCTATCGCGCCACGACGCGGGTGCAGCTTGGCCTGCTGATGCTGGCCAGCACCCTCATCGAGATCACTCCGCTGGCAGGCAAGGGGATGCACTCGGCCCTCTATCTTTGGACGACTCCCTTCTGGTTTGTCTGGTTTCTGTACGTCTTGAATCGCCGTGGTGCAGAATAATCGTGCGCCCGACCCATTGTGCGACGAGTCGATCGCGCGCTCTTTATAATCATCCCAGGATGCCCACCGAACTTACTCCCGCGCAGCAGATCGAAGCCTTGCGCGAGGATCTTCGCCACCACGAACATCTGTATTACGTCCTCGACGTTCCCACGCTCAGCGACGCCGAGTACGACCGGCGCCTCCATCGTCTGCGCGCTCTGGAGGCGGCGCATCCCGAGCTGATTACTCCGGATTCTCCTACGCAGCGGGTCGGCGGCAAGCCGCGCGACGGCTTTGTGAAGACGCCGCACTCGCGGCCCATGCTCTCGCTGGACAACGCCTACAGTGAGGCCGATCTGCGCGCCTGGGATCAACGTGTACGCGAAGCCCTGCCCGGAGCGGAGGCTGTGCGTTATGTCTGCGAGCTGAAGCTCGACGGCCTGTCGCTGGCGCTGCACTACGCGCCCGGAGCGGACGGCTCGGCGCATCTGCAACGCGGACTGACGCGCGGCGACGGCACGATCGGCGAGGATGTGACCTCGAACGTTCGCACCATTCGCACCGTGCCGCTCAGCGTCAGTGCGGCGAAGCTGGCTGGCGCTGGACTGCCCAACCGCTTTGAGGTGCGCGGCGAGGTGGTGATGCCGCACGCCGCCTTCCGCAAGCTGAACGAGGAGCGTGAGGCCGACGGCAAGGCTCCCGCAGCCAATCCGCGCAACGCCGCTGCGGGAACTCTGCGTACGCTGGAGCCGAACATCGTCGCCCAGCGACGGCTGGACTTCTACGCCTACTTTTTGCTGCACGGAGATAACGATTCTGCGTCTAAATCGGGTGCCCCACTCATCCAGCGCACTCTGCTGGATGGGCGGGATTCCACCGATCTCAACCAGGCCGGCGAGTCTCTTCTGCCCACGCAAACCGTTGCGCTCGAAGCATTGCGCTCCGCTGGATTCCACGTCAATCCGCACGCCATTACGGTGGATTCCATCGACGAGGTTCTCGCATTTATCGCCGAAACCGATGCGCTGCGCGATGGTCTGGGCTACGAGATCGACGGCGTTGTGCTCAAGGTGGACGCGACCGCGCAGCAGCGACGGCTTGGCTTTACGGGAAGGGCTCCGCGCTGGGCTATTGCGTATAAATTTGCGGCGCGCGCCGCCATTACTCGGCTGGAAAACGTAGAGTTTCAGGTGGGGCGCACCGGCAAAATCACTCCGGTCGCCGTGCTGACCCCCGCGCAGATCGGCGGCACTACGGTCACGCGCGCCACGCTGCACAACGCCGACGAGATCGAGCGTCTGGGAGTTCGCCTCGGCGACTTCGTGCAGGTCGAGCGCGGAGGCGACGTTATCCCCAAGATCGTCTGCGTAGTCGAAGACGCGCAACACCCGCGCGGTACCGACGAAATCGACATCCCTAAAGACTGTCCTGAGTGCGATAGCGCGCTGGTTCGCGCCGAGGGCGAGGTCGATTGGCGATGCGTCAACGCAAACTGCCCGGCCCGCCTGCGCGAAGAGCTGCTCCACTTCGCCGCGCGTGGAGCGATGAACATTGAGGGTCTGGGCGATGCCTTGGTTGCGCAACTGCTCGGCCAATCCACGGCGGAGACTTCTGAGCAAGCCTCTCTGGAAAATTGTCATTCTGAGCAGAGCGAAGAATCCCCGCATTTTGCTCGCAACGCGATGATCTTCCCCTTCGGCGAAGAAGCTGAAGACCCCGCTGCAAATTCATCGCCGAGATTCGCGAGCGACGACCAGCAGGCCAGCGCTGTACAGTCGCGCCAGCCCATCGTCCACACCCTCTCCGATCTCTACACGCTCACTCGCGAAGAGCTGTTGCAGCTCGACCGCATGGGGGAGAAGTCTGCGCAGACTTTGCTGGACGAGATTGAGCAATCGAAACAGGCAGGACTCGCGCGGCTACTCTTTGGCCTTGGCATTCGCTTCGTCGGCGAGCGCACGGCGCAGCTTCTGGTGGCCCACTTTGGCTCGATGGACGAGCTGAGGAATGCGTCGGCGGAGAGGCTGGAAGAGGTGAATGAGATTGGTCCGCGCGTGGCGCAGGCTATCGTCGAGTTCTTCCGAGAGCCGCACAATATCGCCCTGATCCAGCGTCTGGAAGACGCAGGTCTGGTCATGACGGCGGAGAAGAAGATCACCACCAGCACTTTGGCGGGGCTGACCTTCGTGCTGACCGGATCGCTGCCCACGCTTACGCGCGAGGTTGCAAAGGAGATGATCGAATCCGCCGGGGGACGCGTCTCTGGCTCGGTGAGCAAGAAGACCTCCTATGTGGTGGCGGGCGAGGACTCCGGCTCCAAGCTGGACAAGGCTCGTTCGCTCGGAGTTCCCGTTCTCGACGAGGCCGGACTGCGTAGCCTGCTCAGCCCGTCCACGCATCCCAAGGCATAGTTTTTGCGTCCTACGTTATAGTTAAAGATATGGCTCGAAACGACAGACAGCCGCGCATAGACCGTTCGTGGAGAATTCTCCTCGCGCTGGTCTGCGTTCTTCTGGTCGTCGTTCTCGGCGTGGTGCAGGTGGCGCACACCCATCACGATGGGACGGAACATGCAGATTGTGCGTTCTGCGCCGCCGCTCATATTACTGTCCACACTGCGCAGACTCCGTCTCCTGTGCCTGCGACGCAGGTCGTCGCCGTGCTGGAGTCGCTGCCTCCGACGAGCCTTCCCCGCTTCCCCGCGATCTTCGCCCACTTCACCCGCCCCCCACCTGTCGCTGACATCGTTCCCGCATAGAACCTCGTCATAAACGCAACAGGCAACCAGTACTGGGAGCAAATTCATGCACACGTCTACAAGACGCGGCACCGTCGCATCTTTCGTAATATTTACAGCACTTCTTTCTTCCGCAGCGCCCAATGCGTTTGCGCAGAGCGCCGCCAAGCCTCGCACTGCGACCTCGCACGTTCAATCCGTCGGAAACGCGGGAAGCATTACCGGCACGGTGGTCGATCCCAGCGGCGCGGTCATTGCCAACGCCACGGTTAGCCTCTCGAATGCCCGTAGCGGCCTCACCCGCAGCACGACGACGGACAACTCTGGCAGCTACGCGCTGGCCAATCTGCCCTTCAACACCTATCGGCTCACCATCGTCGCCGACGCAATGGCTCCGGCGACGCAGTCCGTCGAGGTGCAGTCGATTGTTCCCCTTGCGCTGAAGACCACGCTGGAGATTGCCGCCACCAACACGGTCGTCGAGGTGAGCACCACCAGCGGCGACCTGATCGAAGCCGATCCGGTGGGCCACACCGATATGGATCGCGAGATGATTGCGCGCATCCCGTTGGAGTCGCAGACCTCGGCGATCAGCGCACTCATCACGCAGGCCTCGCCGGGAATCTCCGCCGACTCCGACGGGCAGATGCACTCGATGGGCGACCACGCCTCGAACTCGTTTTCGGTCGATGGCCAGTCCATCACCGACCAGACCAGCAAGACCTTCTCCAACCAGATTCCCATGGATTCGGTGCAGTCGATTGAGGTGATCCCCGGCGCGCCGCCAGCCGAGTTCGGCGGCAAGACCTCGCTGGTCATCGTCGCTACTACGCGCTCCGGTCTGGGCGTGCGTCCCCCCAGCGGCGAGATCTCCACCTCCTACGGATCCTTCGGCTCTTCGACGGTCGGCTTCAATCTGGCCATCGGCTCGGCGAAGTTCGGCAACTTCCTCTCGCTCAGCGGAGACAATACGGGACGCTTTCTCGATCCTCCCGAGTTCCACGCCATCCACGACAAGGGCAACGAGGAGAGCCTCTTCGACCGCATCGACTACCAGATCAGCGCGGCCAACTCGGCGCGGCTGAACATCGGCTATACCCGCTCCTGGTTCCAGACGCCGAACTCCTACGACAGCCAGTACGCCACGCAATGGGGAACGAATCTGGCCGGAGTCGCCATCGGGCCGGACGGCCTGCCGGTTGGCCCAGCAGACCAGCGCTCGCAGATCCAGACCGTCAACCTTGCGCCAAACTATACCCACGTCATCAATCCATCGACCGTGCTGAACGCGGGCGTCTACTTCCGTCGCGACGCCTTCAACTACTACCCCAGCAAGAATCCCTTTGCCGACCGCGGCGCGCCCGATCTACAGCAGGAGACGATCGCCCAGCAGCGTACGCTGGCCAACACCGGGCTGCGCTCCGACCTTACCTATACCCACGGCGGCAATAATGTTAAGGCTGGCGTCACCTACGCGCAGACCTTTCTGAACGAGAATCTACAGCTCGGCATCGTTGACCCCACTTTGCTCGCCAGCAAGGGCTGCACCACCGGAAACGGTACGCCGATCTCCGGCACAGATTGCGCAACCCTGCATCCCTACGACCTTACCGCTGGCGGCGGCGAGTACGCCTTCCACGGCCACACCGACGTCAAGGAGTTTGCGCTCTATGCGCAGGACGCCATCACCGCCGGACACTGGACCGGCAACCTTGGCCTGCGCTACGACCGCTACAACGGCCTCTCCGACGCCAGCCAGATTGAGCCGCGCGTGGCTCTCTCCTACACCGTCAAGAGCACGGGAACCTCGCTGCGCACCTCCTACGCGCGCACGCTGGAGTCGCCCTTCAACGAGAATCTGGTTCTGGCCAGCGAGGGCTGCAACTCCGCCGTCATCAACGCGCTGATCCCCTGCACCAACGCACCCAACCGACCCGGATTCCGCAACGACTTCCACGCCGGATTCCAGCAGGAGTTGAGCCGCCACGTCGTTCTCTCGGCTGACTACGTCTGGAAGTACACGCACAACGCCTACGACTTCTCCGTGCTGGGCGCGACGCCGATCACCTTCCCCATCGGCTGGCACAACTCGAAGATTCCCGGCGTCGAAGGCCGTCTCGACATCCCCGCCACGCACAACTTCAGCGCACAGGTCGTCTTCTCCTCGGTGGCCGCGCGCTTCTTCACCCCGCAGATCAGCGGCCTGGGCATCACTCCGGCAAGCTCTGGAACCATCGCTGCAGCCACTCCCTTCCGCATCGACCACGACGAGAAGTTCAACCAGACCACCCACGCGCAGTACCAGCTCGGCAAGCGCGGACCGTACGTCGGCTTCAACTGGCGCTACGACTCCGGCCAAGTCGCCGGAGCCGCGCCTTGCTACGGAACGCTGGCCTCCAACGATTGCCCGCAGACCACGACGATCAACGGCCAGCCAGCCGTCTATCTTCAGGATGCGACGGGCATTGCGCTGACCGCCGATCAGGAGGCGCAGGCTGGACTCGCCTGCAACGGAGTCGCCGCCACGCTCGGTCATCCGCTGCCCAACACCTGCCTGGTCTCGCAACTTACCTCGTCGCTGCTCAAGCTCCCGGCGGCGAACGCGGAGAACGACGACCACTCGCCAGCGCGCATCGCTCCACGCAACCTCTTCGACCTATCCTTCGGCGAGGACAACCTGCTGCACCGCAAGGCCGACGACAAGCGCACACTCTCGGCCAGCGTAACCATCGTCAACCTGACCAACAAGGTCGCGCTGTACAACTTCCTCTCGACCTTCTCCGGTACGCACTACGTCAGCCCGCGCGCCATCACCGCCCAGCTCGCCTACCACTTCTAACCGGTGCAATTCCGCAGCAAATTTCGCTCGTGATTTCGCCGTATTTTTTGTTTGTCATTCCGCTGCGAAGCGGAGGAATCTGCTTCGCTGCGGACAACAACCAACCGGGTGCCCCATCTTCGCCGCAGTCTCATCGCGGCTAAGGTGGGGCCTTTTCCAGCGCAATCCAACCCGCCGTTGTTCTGGCCTGAGCGAAGGTCTACATCGGCAAGCCCCTCCCCAACATCCGTGCATCTGCTTTCCCGCTAAAGCGCTTCGCTAGAGCATTTTCAGCAATGGTGTAGAGTATCGTGGCGCGCAGGAAACAGCAGATTCCTTCGCTTCGCTGCGGAATGACAAAAAAATTCGCTCTATAGCAATAGTGAAAACGCTCTAGTCGGTGGAGACTTGCGCCGTCGAAACTATTTTTTCCTCTGGCTCGTCTTCTGCATAGGAACCTCCCTCTGCGTACGGATCGGATCGACTTTCCTGCTTTGAAATCATCGCGGCTCTGCGCAGTCCGGTCTCTCCCTCGTGCAGTCAGGTTCTATCTCTTGCAAATAGTCGTTTCTCTTTAGGAGCAACAAATGATCTTCCGTCCCGGTTTCAGATTGAGCCGCGCTGCACTGGCTCTGGTTCCTCTCGCCGCTCTCACCCTGCCCTTGCTTTCGCTTCCTGCGGTGGCGCAGCGCGGAGGCGCGCCGCGCGACAACAAGCCTTCGGAGACCGGGGCGATGCCGCCCAAGAGCTGGATCGACAAGGATACCGGGCATCGCGTTCTGCGCGTCTCCGATGAGCCGAACTCGGGAGCGTTCTACTTCAACGTCAACGAGTTCACGCCCGATCACAAGCAGATGATCTACAACTCGCCCGACGGCATTCGCGTGGTCGATCTGGCGACGATGACGACCAAGATGTTGGTGCCGAATCTTCCCCCGCCATCCGTCGATGCGGCTGCGGCCAGTGCAACGGCGGACGCTGGAGCGCGTGGCGGACGAGGCTTTGGATTTGGTGGTGCGGCGCGGGCCATCGTCGTTGGACACAAGACGAACACCGTCTTCTTTACCCGGATGGATCCGGCGACGCGCGTCAATGCGGTCTACGCGGCGGACACCAATAGCGGAGCGATTCGCAAGCTGATCAACCTGCCGCCGCATGTGAGCATCTCCACAATCAACGCCGACGAGACGCTGGCTGCGGGAACCTATAACGAGGCAGACTGTCCCGGCGGCGATCCCAATGTTCCGAACGCTTTTCTTCCGCTCCCGGCGGGTGGATTTGGTCGAGGTGGCGCAGCCGGAGGACCTCAGACGGCTCCCGGCGCAACTCCCGGCGCGGAGGATCCACGGCTCGGCGGAGCCAATGTGCAGGCCGAGAACAAGGGCCAGATGATGGAGCAACGCCTCGCCTCGCGCATGCCCCTCGTTCTCTTTACGATTCGGCTGGAGGATGGGCCAAAGGGCGAAAAGGCTGGCTATATTCATCCTCTGCTGCACTCGACCGACTGGGTGAACCATCTGCTGTTTTCCCCGACCGACGCGACGTTGCTGATGTATTGCCATGAAGGGCCGTGGCAGAAGGTCGATCGCATCTGGATGATTCACGCCGACGGAACGCACAACACCCTGATCCACCAGCGCACGATGTACATGGAGATTGCGGGTCACGAGTTCTGGGGGCTGGACGGCAAGACGATCTGGTACGACTGGCAGCCGATCAAGGGGCAGGACTTCTACCTCGCTGGCTACAATCTGGAGACGCACAAGCGCACGGCGTATCACATGGAGCGCAACGACTGGTCGATTCACTTCAATCTGACGCAGGATTTGGACCTGTTCTGCGGCGATGGCGGCGATCCCGGACAGGTGGCCAAGGCTCCCGATGGCGAGTGGATCAAGCTCTTCTATCCGCAGATGATTCGCGGCGACGAGGGCGCGCTGAACTCGCCAACCTTCTGGCAGCCGGGCGTCTTCCATGACGAGCATCTGGTGAACATGGCGCACCAGAACTATCGCGCCGAGCCGAATCCGCGCTTCTCGCCAGACAAGAAGTACGTCTTCTTTACCAGCAACATGTTTGGGCGCAGCTACGTCTTCGCGGCAGAGGTGGCCAAGGCGACCGATCAGTCGGGCGCAGTCTCCACCCCGGAGCTGGCCAGGCAGTTCAACCCCACTGAGCCAACGCCGACCAGCACGCCGAAGTAGAGCAATTTCGGTAATGGTGAAGATCATGGCAGCGCGAACGAAATGCGGGGATTCTTCGCTTCGCTCAGAATGACAATTCCTTTCTTGATCTAAGCCAGAGGCCGTTGGAACCCGATAGGATGGATGCGTAGCCTGCCTCTCGACTGCGAGAGAGTAGGCTACGCAGTGTTATGAATCGTTCAATATCGAATCAATTTAGAGGTTTTTCATGTGTCGCTTTGCTCTGCTGCTTGCCGCTTCCTTCGCCCTTCCGCTCGCTCTTCCCGCCGCTCCTGTCTCTGCCAAATCCGCCGCGCCACCGCCGCGCCAGATTCAGTCGTTCACCACGGGCTGGCGATTCCTTCAGGCCGACGCGACTGGAGCGGAGAAGCCCGGCTTTGACGACTCCGCGTGGACGAGCGTGACGCTGCCGCACGACTGGGCGATTGCAGGCCCGGTGAAGGAGGATGCGGTCTCGCGCGGCTCGGGCGGGTTCTTTCCGACCGGGATTGGCTGGTATCGCAAGAGCTTCACTGTGCCTGCCGCCGATGCGACTCCGACGGCGGCGCGGCGTACGTTCGTCGTCTTCGACGGCGTAATGGCCAACAGCGATGTCTACCTGAACGGCGAACTGCTGGGACACAGGCCGTATGGCTTCGTCAGCTTTGCCTATGAGCTGACCCCGCATCTGCATGCAGGGGCGAATGTTCTCGCCGTGCGCGTGGACGACTCGCAGCAGCCCGCCTCGCGCTGGTATCCCGGCGCGGGAATCAATCGTCAGGTGCGGCTGGTGACGACCGGCGACGCGCACATCGTTCCTTGGGGGACGTTCGTGACGACGCCTGCGGTCTCGGCTGATTCGGCGACGATCCACATCCGCAGCACGGTGACGAACGAGTCGGACGCTCCAGTGAAGCTCTCGCTGCGCGTACAGCTCACTGCGCCGAACGGAACGCTGGTCGCCACGACGAATGCGATGCAGCCGGTGGCCGTCGCGCCGGGAGTCAACGCCGATCTGGACGCAGAGATTAAGCTGGCCAAGCCGGATCGCTGGGATCTCGACCACCCTGTTCTTTATACCGTTCATGCAACGCTTCTGCGCGACGACAAGCCGGTCGATGACGAGAGCGTTCCCTTCGGCGTTCGCGAGTTCCACTTCGACGCAGACAAGGGTTTCTTCTTGAATGGCGTGCATCACAAGATCTATGGCGTGGCTCTGCACACCGACGCTGGCGCGATGGGAACGGCTGTGCCGCTGGCGCAGTGGGAACGACGTCTGACCGAGCTGCGCAAGCTGGGCGTGAATGCCATTCGCACGGCGCACAATCCTCCCGCGCCGGAGTTTCTCGATCTGGCCGACCGCATGGGATTTCTGGTGATGGACGAGTTCTTCGATTGCTGGGTCTCGGGCAAGAACACCTATGACTATCACCAATACTTCAAGGAGTGGTCGCTGCGCGATGAGGCCGACTCCATTCAGCGCGATCGCAATCATCCCAGCGTGATCCTGTGGTCGGTGGGCAACGAGATTCACGACACGCCGCGCCCTGAGGTTGCGATTCCGATTCTGAAGTCGCTGGTAGAAACCGCTCACAAGAACGATCCGACGCGGCCCGTGACGCAGGCTCTCTTTCGTCCCAATGCCAGCCACGACTACGACGACGGCCTGGCCGATCTGCTCGATGTCGTGGGGCAGAACTATCGTCCAGAGGAGATTCTAAAGGCCCACGCGGACAAACCTACGCGCAAGATTATCGGCACGGAGAACACGCACGACCGCAATCAGTGGGTCGCGCTGCGCGATCATCCTGAGTACTCCGGCCAGTTCCTGTGGACCGGCGTCGACTATCTGGGCGAGGCGCACACGTGGCCGACGCTGGGCACCGGCTCCGGGCTTCTGCTGTCGAACTCGCTGCCGCACGGACGCGCCTTCGAGCGGCAGAGCTGGTGGAGCACCAAGCCGATGGTGGCGATTGTGCGTCGCGTGGCCTCGGTTGCCCCTGCTCCGGTCGATCCCGGCTACGCCAATGCGAAAAGCACGGTGCAGGCAGCTACGGCGACCGTTCCTCTGCCCGCCGATCCAACGATTCGCTTCTGGGAGCCGGTGCTGGCCGACTGGACGCCGAAGAACCTTGCGCCGCACGACGAGGATGTTGAGATCTACACCAACGCGGAGGAGGTCGAGCTGTTCCTGAACGGCAGGTCTCTGGGCAAGCAGCCGCTCCATCCCGACGCCAAGGCGATCAGCTTCAAGGTTCCTTTCGAGTCGGGAACGCTGAAGGCCGTCGCCGAGAGCCACGGCAAGATTGTTGCAACCGAGGAGTTGAAGACCGCAGGCAAACCGGCGCGGCTCGTCTTCTCTGCGGACTCTGCCGTTACGCTGACGCCGGACTGGAACGATGCGCGCACCCTGACTGCGACGCTGGTAGACGAGGCTGGAACGCGGGTTCCCGACTCGGAGACAGTGGTTCACTTTGCGGTGAGCGGGCCTGCCTCCGTCATCGCCGTCGACAACGGAAACATGATGGATCACGAGCCGTTTCAGGCGATGCAGCGCAAGCTGTACTACGGCAGCACCAGCGCCATCGTCCGCGCGAGTGCAGGGGCCGGTGCGGTAACGGTGACGGCCAGCGCAGAGGGCGTCGCCCCGGCAACCATCACGCTGAAGACCGCTCCGGTCAGCGCGGAAGATCCGGCCATTGCAAAGACCTCGGAGACTGAACGAGGCTTCTGAGTCATCGCAACAAGCACCCCGTCCACCGAGTATGGGCGGACGGGGTGCGCGTTCAGGCAGCGTCTCGACATGGAAGGCGATAGGCCGGGTCTTTAATAGGCTGCGGAAAACTCTATTTTGGCGCGGCGAGAAGAAGGCCAGAGGCTAAAGCATTTTCCCCAAAGGGGTAGAGTGCCGTGGCGCGAGCGAAAAGCAGATTCCTCCGCTTCGCTACGGAATGACAAACAAAGCTGCTCTATAGCAATAGTAAAAAGGCTCTACCCCACGCGGCAGATGAGAGACTTTAGGTAGCTGGTCTCCGGCAGAGTGAGGATGGCGGGATGGTCGGGCGCGGCGCCGCGCATCTCCAGAAGCTGTACGCGGCGGCCTGCGTCTACCGCAGCCTCTTGCACCACAGAGGTGAACGCCTCCATGCCGACGTGGTGCGAGCAGGAGCAGGTGACCAGCGTTCCTCCCGGCGCAAGCATCTTCATGGCGCGCAGATTCAACTCCTTGTAGCCGCGCATTGCCCCCTCGGCGGCGCGCTTGGTCTTGGCGAAGGCGGGAGGGTCGAGGACGATGGTGTCGAAGCGTTCTCCCGCTGCGGCGTAGTCGCGCAGTAGTTCAAAGGCGTCGGCCTCAATCCAGCCGACCTTGGTGCGCAGGCCGGGGTTCAGCGCTAGATTCCGATCCGCAACCTCCAGCGCGGCGCGGCTGGCATCGACTCCGGTGACGCGCTCGCAGACCTGCGCCAGATGCAGCGCAAATCCTCCCTGATAAGTGCAGATGTCCAGCGCTCTTCCGCGAGCCCACTTCGCCGCCGCAGCGTAGTTCAGCCGCTGATCGAGAAAGGCTCCAGTCTTCTGGCCCGCCGCCGCGTCGAAGTGGAAGCGAACTCCGTTGATGGTGAAGATGGTCTGCAAGGTCGCCTCTGCGCCCTCGCGGACGAAGAGCGGAGCCTCCGGCGCGGGCTGTAGATGCTCCAACTCGCGCACACGAGCGTCGGGTCGCTCGACCACGGTGGTTGCCCAGGGCTGCTCTGCCAAGACCTCGGCCAGAACGGCGCGCACATCATCCTGCGCGGTTCCCTGCGTCAGAAGCTGGACGACAACCAGCTCGCCGTAGCGATCCGCGACGATTCCTGGCAGGTCGTCGGCCTCGGAGAAGATCAGGCGACAGGCGTTGGTCTGGCTCGCGCCGCTCCCTATGAAGGCCTCTGCCACCACGGCCTCGCGCAAGTGAATCGCTGCGCGCAGGCGATTCCGCAGTTCGCCAAGATACGCCTCTCGCCCAACTCCCGGCTGGCGCGAGACCATGCGCAGGGCAATCTCCGAGGCATCGCTATAGAGGGCCGTGCCCAGCGGAATTCCTCGCCCGTCTACAACGCTGACCAGCGCCCCCGGAGGCACACTGCCCGCAATCTGCTCACCCGAATTCGCCTGTAAACGCTCCACGTCGGAGCGATAGACCCAGAGATGCCCAGCCCTTACCCGATCTGCCGCCCGTCGCGTAATTCCGGCGACGTCTCCCGTTCCACCTGATGCAAATGTCATTCCTAATCCTCGCACAGCACGCCGCAATATTTCTCCCAACTCTCCCTTCTGCGCTACAAGGCCATATCGACATATAACTCGACTGAGGCGTTTTGATTCGCAGAAAGCAATAGCGCGGGCCTTCAGCCCACAGAGGATTGGGCGGGACGATGCTCAGGCCTTCGGCCTAGGCTAAATGACGATGCTCAGGCCTTCGGCCTAGGCTAAATATAGAACGGGCCGTTGGCCCTTTGTTTATAACGGTTCCCGCAGTAGTATATTGCGTCATCGAATGAGAAAAAGCAGATTCCTCCGCTTTGCTGCGGAATGACAAACAGGTTGGTTTATAGCAATTCCTAGAACATTTTCAGCAATAGTGTAATGGTTCGCGCTGCGAACGAAATACGGGGATTCTTCGCTTCGCTCAGAATGACAATATCATCCTGCATTACATTAACCGTGAAAATGCTCTAGCCGAGGGGGAGAGTGTGGCCATGAGCGGGATTGGTGAGACGGCTGCTCAGATTCCTGACTTGCGGGCGAATCGGAGCGCAAGCATCGCCAGCAGGGAGAAGACTGTAGTCAGGGCGATCCAGAGCAGTTCGGGATGGCGCTGGAGGAACGGCGGCGGCTGGGCAGGAGCGGTGCGGAGGCGTGGATTTATCTGCTCCGGCCCCAGTTGCGCTGGCAGAGGATTGCTGGAGGAAACGAAGGATCGCTCGTAGTCGTAGGTCGGCGCAGACAGATCGGGATTGCCATAGAAGAGAGTTACTTCAGAGGTTGGAGTGGCGGCGGAATGTGTTCTGGCGGCGGGAGCTTCGAAGCAGATCTTGCGCTGACGCATCTCCAGGCGGACTGCGGCGATCGGCAGAGGCTGATCGTCGTCGTTCTCGATGGCCACTTCGAGCCTTGCCGCTCGTTGCAGGTTGGCCCCGAGGATTGCGGGAATCGAGAGGCTCTCGCTGTGAATCTGGCGGCCAGCCTGCGTGAGATGGACGCGCTGAATCTCTCCGGTTACAAGCTCAAGCAGCGGAGTGCGTTGGTCGGGGGGCTCGTCGTTGGACTCGTCGGCGGCGCGGCGCGCGTTGGCCGAGTCCGAGAAGGAGTTTGCGGCTGGATCGGCGATGGCGCTGATGCGGACGCGTCGGCTGAAGTTGCCGTTGAAGTCTGGAGCAAGCTGGATGGAGACTCGCTCGATGGGCAGGCGAGGAGGAAGAAAAAAGTTGGCGCGGCTTTCGTGTGCGATGGTCGTGATTACGTGGGTTTCAGCGACCGTGGTGTAGACGCTCTGCGCATCGCGGCTGGGCGGAACCTGAGCGCCCTGAACCATTGCGGGAACGAGGCGAGCGGATGAGCCGGACACGGCACTGAGGTCGAGTACAACGTGGAGGAAGCGGAAGCTGGACTCCGCGAGAGGCAGGGTCGTGTTGCGCGAGAGGCGCTGCGCGGTTAGATCGAAGAGCGGAAAGCTGCCGAGGGGGATAAATCTGTCTGCGCCGCCCAGCGTGTTCGAGCCGGAGACCGTCGCCGTGGCGAGGAAGTCGTGAATCTGCGGATCGAGATTGAGGATTACGTCGCTATAGGCGCGGGGCGGCATCGCCAGATCGAAGACGACGGTGGAGTTTGCCCCCTTGCCGAGGCTGATGAGGCGCGCGGGCTGCGTCTCTTCACTGACGGTCTGGCTGAGAGTGATGGCGTAGGGAATCTCCTGCGGCTTGCCGTTGGGTTGCGGCGTCGTAAAGATGCGGAGGTCGGTGAGCGAGGGCGAGGCGTGAGGGAAGATCGGCGCGTCCAGCACGGCGCAGGCCTGCCCCGCTCCCGCAGCCACGCGAATGGTGCGCTGGTAGCGCATCGCATCGGGCTGTAGGTTGGCCGCAGCGGCCTGCCAGAAGAGAAGCGCGAGGATCGCCACCGCCTTCATTGCGCGCTCCCATTGGCTGCTCCGCGCTTCGGATTGTTGCCGTCCGCCATGGCAACTACTCTAATGCCTCGGCCATAACGCGGTCACGCAGGGCAGGTTCAGATGCTCGGCGGATTAACAGTCTTGTTCCCGGGGCCGCACCCCAAGCTAGAGCATTTTCACCAGAGGGGTAGAGTGCCGTGGCGCGAGAGAAAAGCAGATTCCTTCGCTTTGCTACGGAATGACAAACAAAGCTGCTCTATAGCAATAGTGAAAATGCTCTAGTAATAGCAATAGCGAAAATGTCTAGTACAGGACGGGCCTTTGACCCTTTACAGGCAAATGCAAACGTCGATATGGCCTAATAACTGCCGGCGAAGATGGCCTTCAGCTTGGCGCGCAGGCCCTGTTCCTCGTTGGCGCGGCGAATTTGAGTGCGGTGGGTGTAGAGCAGCATTCCGACCGCGGCGGCGAACTCCGGTTGCGCCAGCTCCGACGGCATGCGCGAGAGAGGCACCGGCGAACCCACCCGCGCAGGCACGCGCAGCAGGCTCTCGGCGTTGTCCAGCAGTCCGGCCAGCTTCGCTCCTCCGCCGGTCAGCACGCAGCCCGCTCCCAGCGCCTCCAGCACTCCGCCTTGGCGCAGATTGTCGCGCAGCATGGTGAAGAGTTCTCGCGCACGAGGTTCCAGAATCTCTGCCAGAAGGCGCTGTCGCACCATTCGCGTAGGCTGGCTCTCTCCGCTCAGCGAGCCTGTGGTCAGCTTCGAACCAATCTCGATCTCGCTGACCTGCGGCACCGCCGTCACCACGCAGTTTCCGTAGATGCGCTTCAACTCCTCGGCCTCATCGACCGAGACGTGCAGACCGACGGCGAGGTCGTTGGTAAAGTGGTCGCCGCCGATGGGCAGCACCGCGGTATGCGCGATCGAGCCTTCAAAGTAGACGGCAAGCTCGGTCGTGCTGGCGCCGATGTCGGCCATGCAGACGCCTAGCTCGCGTTCGTCGGCCGTCAGCACCGACTCCGCCGAGGCGAGCCCCTCGTAGATCATGTCGCTCACCTCGAGTCCGGCGCGATTGGCGCAGGTCACAACGCTCTGCGCCATTCCGCTCGAGCAGGTGGAGAGGTGCAGGTTGACCTCCAGCTTGTTGCCCACCATGCCAATCGGATCGTGAATTCCGGCCTGATCGTCGAGAATGAACTCCTGCGGCAACAGGTGCAGCACCTCGCGATCCGTCGGCAGAGCCACCGAGCGAGCGCGATCCACCGCGGCGCGCACCTCCTCGCGTGTGATCTCGCGCATCCTGCTGCCCATGGAGATTCCGCCGCGACTGTTGACCCCGCGCACATGCGTTCCACCGATGCCGACCACGACACGCTCAATGTCTCCGCGCGCCATTCGCTCGGCGGTCAGCGCGGCTCGGTTGATCGTCTCGGCGGCCGGCCCAAGCTCCGCGATCATCCCCTTGCGCATTCCCTGCGCTCGCTCGATGCCGTGGCCGCGATAGCGCAGTACGCCGTCCTGCAACTCCGCCACCAACACGCAGATCTTGTTGCTGCCCGCGTCCACCACGGTAATCAGATTATCTTGTCGAGGATTCATTGAACCCCCTGCATCGCTGTGGCGACGGTCGGCTTGCCTGCGCCCCTTGCAGTTCCCAATCCAGCAGATCCCGTTGCAGCCGGATGCGCCGCAGCTACAGGAGCCTTGCCTGCGGGCGGAGTTCTGGAAACGATCTTGGCAGCCGTGGCGACCTTCGCCCTGGCGCTGGCTACAGAGGTTCGCTCTGCCTTGATCTGTTCAGCCCGCGTCATCTTCTCCTTGGATGCGCTCTTGGTCTTGGCTGTCGCTGCAATCTTTTCTTTCGCCGCGCCTTTAGCTTTAGTTGCGTTGGGGACGGGTGCAGGAACAGGCTTTGCCGCTGGCTGTGTTGCAACTGCGGGAGCAGGATTGCTCGCCGCCTGGCCCGCTGCTGCTGCCGAATCGCTGGACGGAGCCGTCGATCCGCCGGCCTGCATCTCCAGCACCACCTGTCGCTCGTAGCGCATGTCAACCGAGGCCAGCTTGGGATACTGCGCGCGCCACTCCGCTAGGTGCTGTTCGTACTGGCGGTAGCGATCCAGATACTTGCCATCGCCAAAGTGGATCAGGATTCCCGCATTGTGCGTCGCCGAACCGCTCGCCGCGTCGGAAGGCTCGGAGATAATCGCCTTCACGTCCTCCGGGCTCGATACATCCACCTCGCTCAACTGGTGTGAGACGTTCGCTCCTCCCGCGTCCAGCGCAGCAAGAAAGTCCAGATAGAGCTTCATTCGCGCCGACCGCGTCGATAGCGGATCCTCAGCCGAGATTCCGGTCAGCACAGGGAAGGAGTAGTTCGCCGCAGCACTCGGAGTCGGGACACTGGCCGCGCTCTGCGGATCGGAGCTGGATAGATCCGTTCCCGAAGGCTCCGCGCCCGGCAGGTTCAGCAGAACCCCGTTCGCGTCCACCAGATCAATCTCCGAGCCCTGACGAACGTAGGCCACCGGAACTCGTTCCACAATCGACACGCGTATGCGATTGGGCAGCAACCGCATCACGGTCGCATGCTCCACCCACGGCAGGCTCTCCAACTGCGCGCGTCGCTGGGCCAGGTTAATGTTGAAGATGTTGCGCTCGACGTCCTCGCCGAAGACGCTGAGCAACTGAGCGCGCGTCAGCCGACTGTTGCCTGCAATCTGGATCGCGTCTGAACTGGGAACCACAAAGTGATCGTCGTGCAATATGTAGTTGCGCACTGTAAGAGCCGCAGCAATGCCTGCGCCGGCCAGCAGCAGAACTCCACAGCCAGCCGCAATCCGGCCCCACAGCGTCTTCGGCACCGCAGCGCCGCGCAGGCTCAGGCGCAACCCTCCGCGCTTTGACGGCCGCGCAAACTCTCTCTCGAACGCAGCCTCGTCTTCGGAGTAATCCTCCGCATAGGGGGCATCGCGTCGCAGGGGCATCTCGGTCACCATCGCTGTACGCCTTCTGCCATTGCTGCTGGACTCCGTGAAGACGTGAGATTGCTCCGGCGCGTCCAGCACCGATGCCTCACGCTTCGAGAATAGATTGCCTGATCGCACGGCCCCGAGCTAAGGGTCGCGAGGAATCGCCACCTCCATCATATCCGCTGACTTCTCTGCCTCCTAGAGATTTAAAACGCAAGCGTACCCACTCAGGAACTCACCCAAAAGACTCAGCTTTCTGCGTAAGATCAAAGTCAGAGGAGCGTGGACTGGGTGAAGAAGATTCTGGGCAGAATCATTATTGGACTGGCCGTGGCGCTAATGTTGCTCTACGAGGGCGACTGGGCGCTCTGGCGGCTGCACCTGTCGCAGGGCCGAGGCATGGGAACCGTCACCGTAAACACCATCATCGTGATGCCGCTCAAGGACAATAAAGAGGAGTACGACGAGGGGGGTATAGCCAACGTGGCCTGTAGCCGCTCGCTCTTTCCTCAGGCTGGCAGCGGAGCCTGCTGGTGGCTCGCTCGTCACCGCGACGACTTCCAGCGATAGAGCGCGCGCACATACGATCAGAGCCTTTTAGAACCTGTCTTAATGACTACAGGAGTCAGTAGTTCTAAGCTGCTGTTTTTGCCTGTGAGGCAGCTTCGGGCTTTACAGGCTGCGCAAAAACTTATGTTTTTGCCTTTCGGAGGGAACAGGGGGCTTCAGCCCCCTAAATAAGTCCAATCGCTTCAATGGGTTTTAGCCCAGGGCCTTCTTCTCCCCGTGCCAGAATAGAGTTTTTCCGCAGCCTGTTTAGTCCCCGGGGCACGGTCTTCGTTCGGCAATATATTGCGGAATGGAGAGAACTGCCGCGCTCCCTGTTCCCTGAGAAAAATGCTCTCTCCGCATTTAAATGTGCCTTGCGAGAAGATCTGCGTTATTCCAGAGCCGCAGGACGGCTTGCAATGCTATAATTTCATCTATACGGCGGCTATAGTTCAGTGGCAGAACGCCGCTCTGTGGCAGCGGATGTCGTGGGTTCGACCCCCACTAGCCGCCCCAAATATCTCAAGATCGACTCTCATTGATGCAGTATGGATCTGAGCATCGAGCTGGATTTGTAATTATTCCTTGATCCTATTGACCTTGCCACCCTTCTTCAAAATCTTACAATCGCTTGCGATGCTTCCTGTCGTGGTAACGGGTGAGTTGTCAGCAGCCAGATTTGCATTGGCAAGCGAAAGAATGGGTGGGCTATGATCGGCTCCGATCAATCGAATAGTTCCGATCAGGCAGTCCCCGATCAACCCAAGGTTGAAGCGACCTTCGCAGCGAATCCTCCTGCGGTTCGCGCAGAGACTCCTGCTCGGCCCGATCCGCCGGTTCGCTTTCAGGTCAGCCCCTTCAAACCACGCCGCGTTCTTCACAATGGACACCTACAGACGATTGCGGGGAACTTTCTCCCTCGCCCAAACCATCTTCCTGCTCCTGTGCCGGAGCTGGTTGAGGTCTCTCCTGCCACTCACTCCCAGATTGCCAGCAACGTACTCTGCGAGTGCCACTGGCATCCACTGGCGGTGCGGGCCAAGCGTCCAACGGTAATTCTGGTGCATGGGCTAGAGGGCTCGGCCGAGTCGCAGTATATGGTTGGCAACGCCAACAAGCTGTGGCGCGCCGGGGCCAACGTCATTCGCATGAACATGCGCAACTGCGGCGAGACCGAGCGGCTCTGCTCGACGCTCTATCACTCTGGACTCTCCTGTGATGTGGAAGCGGTCATGCGCCACTTCCTCGCGCGCGAGCATCTACAGAGCATCGCTTTGGTGGGCTACTCGATGGGAGGCAATCTGGTTCTGAAGCTAGCCGGAGAGCTCGGCGCAGACGCTCCTCCCGAGCTGCATTCGGTGGTTGCGATCTCTCCCGCAGCCGATTTGGCGGCCTGCGCCACGGCCCTGCATCGACCGGAAAACCGCATCTACGAGCGGCGCTTCGTGCGCTCACTGATCCGGCGCTTTCGCCTGAAGACGCGCCTGTTTCCTCGCGCCTTCGATTACCGGCGCGCCTATGACATCCACTCCCTGCGCCAGTACGACGAGCGCATCACTGCGCTCTACTCGGGCTTCGCCTCGGCCGAGGACTACTACTACCGCGCCGCGGCGGCCCGCGTGGTGGATCGCATCGCAGTGCCAACTCTGGTGCTGCATGCGCTCGACGATCCCTTCGTCCCCATCACACCGGAGACGCTGGCCGCGCTCAAGGCGAACCCCTACATCTCGCTGCTGCAAACCGAGCACGGAGGTCACTGCGCCTTCCTCGCCAAGCCGGATCCCATCAGCGGAGACGATGGCTATTGGGCCGAGACGACCCTGCTCCGCTTCATCCTCGACCACGCCTGAGCCGCGTCTGCCCGCAAGAATAGAGCTTTTTTCAGCAATACGGTAGGGTGTTGCGGCGCAAGCGATATGCGGGGATCCTTCACTTCGTTCAGGATGACAAACTTGAGTTCTTTACGGCAATAGCGAAAATGCTATAAATACTCAAAATGAAGTCGCCCGCAGACGGAAGATGGTCTGCCGGCGGCAGAGTCTCAGCGATCGCACTTGCTCCGCTGTCTGCCGCCGCCAAACCATTTCATCTGCACGGGAGAAGAAGCAAGACTGGCTAGCGTCCGGTCAACTTCTCAAGCTGTTCCGGGTAGCGAGTGCCTTGCACGTCGATCTTCTCGGCGGCGCTGCGTATCTCGCGCAAGTCGTCGGCGGAGAGTTCAATCGCAGCGGCTCCGATGTTCTCTTCCACGCGTGCGAGCTTCGTCGTACCCGGGATGGGAACGATCCACGGCTTCTGCGCCAGCAGCCAGGCAAGCGCAATCTGGGCCGTCGTCGCATTCTTCTGCTTTGCGATGACACCGAGCAGATCCACAAAGGCCATATTCGCCTTCATCGCATCTGGAGTAAAGCGCGGCAGCGTGTTGCGGAAGTCGGTCTTGTCGAAGTAGGTCGTCTGGTCGATCTTGCCGGTCAAAAATCCTTTGCCCAGCGGACTGTAGGGAACCAGCCCGATGCCGAGTTCTTCGAGCGTGGACAGAATCTCTTCTTCGGGCTTGCGCCACCACAGCGAATACTCGCTCTGGAGTGCCGTGACGGGCTGCACGGCGTGGGCGCGGCGGATCGTCTTCGCGGAGGCTTCGGAGAGACCGAAGTGCTTCACCTTGCCCTCCTGAATCAGCTCCTTCACCGCTCCGGCCACGTCCTCGATTGGCACATCGAGATCGACGCGGTGCTGATAGAAGAGGTCGATGACATCAATCTTCAGGCGCTTGAGCGAATCCTCGGCGACCTGCTTGATGCGCTCGGGGCGACTGTTCAGGGCTGGTGCGCCGGTCATGCCGCGCGGGTCGCGGTTGGGGCTGAGATCGAAGCCGAACTTGGTGGCGATGACCACCTGATCGCGCAGGGGCGAAAGAGCTTCGCCCACGAGTTCTTCATTCGTATACGGGCCGTAGACCTCGGCGGTGTCGAAGAAGGTGACGCCGCGCTCGACAGAGGCGCGAAGCAGGGCGATCATCTCCTGCTTGTCCTTGGGCGGGCCATAGGAAAAACTCATTCCCATGCATCCCAGACCGATCGCCGATACTTCCAGATTGTTTCCCAATTTACGCTTTTGCATTTTCTCTCCTACTGCCGGCTTTGCAGTCCGTGGTAAAAGTCCAAACTGCCTGGAAATTTCCCCTCAGGGGCTAAAGCCCGCAGTCATTTTGCACCAGTTACGGCACGGCTGAAGCCGTGCCCTTTCAAAACTTGACTTGCACCACGGGCTGTTAGGGCATTTTGCAAACAAATGTTGATCGTGGCGCAGCGAACAAAATGCGGGGATTCTTCGCTGCGCTCAGAATGACAATTATTAAGAGGGCTGCGCTTAGAATGACAATTTTCAAGACGACTGCGCTCAGAGATGACCATTCAAGAGGTCAAGAAAGAACGAATCGAATTGTGGAGCTACTCCGATTTGAGCGAGGCCATGTCGATGGAGAAGCGATACTTTACATCGGACTTCACCATGCGTTCGTAGGCCTCGTTGATCTTCTGGATGGGGATGATTTCGACGTCGGCGGTGATGTTGTGCTGGCCGCAGAAGTCGAGCATCTCCTGGGTCTCGCGGATGCCGCCGATGGCCGATCCCGAGAGGCTTCGCCGTCCCATAATCAGGTTGAAGGCAGAGACCGGCAGCGGCTTCTCCGGCGCGCCAACCAGCGTAATGTTGCCGTCGATGCCGAGCAGAGGAAGATAGGCGTTGATGTCGTGATCCGCGGCGACGGCGTCGAGAATAAAGTCGAAGCTGCCAGTGTGCTTCTGCATCTGGTTGGCGTCGCGGGAGAGGACAACCTCATCGGCTCCCAGACGCAGCGCGTCTTCAATCTTGCTGGGCGAGGTGGTAAAGACGACCGTGTGCGCACCGAGTGCATGAGCGAACTTCACGCCCATGTGGCCCAGTCCGCCGAGGCCGACCACGCCAACCTTCTTGCCCTTGGTCACGCCCCAGTGGCGCATGGGCGAGTAGGTCGTGATTCCGGCGCAGAGCAGAGGCGCGGCGCCAGCAAGGTCAAGGTTCGCAGGAATGCTGAGGACAAATCGCTGATCGACGACGATGCTGTCCGAGTAGCCGCCGTAGGTGACGCCGCCCAAGTGCTTGTCGGGCAGGTTGTAGGTGAAGGTCCCGTTCGGGCAGAACTGTTCGAGGTCGGCCTTGCAGGCGGGACAGGTGCCGTCGGAGTCCACCATGCAGCCAACGCCGACCCGGTCGCCGAGCTTGTACTTGGAGACTGCGGAGCCAACCTTGGTGACGCGGCCGACGATCTCGTGGCCGGGAACGCAGGGGTAGACGGTGGGCATAAAGTCGCTCCACTCGTTGCGCGCCTGATGCAGGTCGGAGTGGCAGACGCCGCAGAAAAGAATCTCGATCTGCACGTCGGTGTCGGTCGGTTCGCGCCGCACGATGGTGGTGGAAGCAAGCCGCGCGGTTGCGCTGGCGGCGGAGTAAGCTTTGGCGTTGTACATGGTCACCTCATGGCCTTTCTGGCCAATCATTGAGATGCAAGGCGAACGGCCTTGCATCATTCTCTCAGTCCAAAGAATAGGATGAACCGGACTTTCAGCGGTATCCCGATCCTTCCTATTGATTGCCTATTTCTGTTGAACTGTGATTTTTTTTGTGCAAAAGATATGGCTCTGCGCTACGCTGGGTCAGGAGCAGTGAAGCGGAATGCAGACGGCAAATCCAAAGATCGCAGAGCTACCCTCGCAGACTGAACTGGTGAGACTGCGCGCGGAGTTGGCGCGCAGAATTGCGTATCGCGTTCATTCCGAAGGGAAAGAGGCAACCGACGTACCGGGCTTGAGCCTCTACCGCAAAAGCTCTCCGTCGCAGTGTACCTCTGCGGCTTATGAGCCTGAACTAATTGTGTTTGTTCAGGGAGAAAAGTGCATTAATGTCGGCGGGACAACGCTCGTATGCAACGAGTCCACCTTCCTGCTGACTTCGATCGATCTGCCGGTAATCAGCCAGGTGACCAAGGCTTCGCCCGAAGAGCCGATCCTGTCCCTGATGCTCAAGCTCGAAATGACGACCGTCCGCGAGATTCTCAGCCAGGAAGAGTTCCATCTTCCCGAAGCGGTTTGCGAGGCGCGCGGCATGGCTGTCGGGGAGACCACGGTTGAACTGCTTCAGGCGTGTTCCCGCCTGCTCGACCTTCTTGACGCGCCACAGGATATTCCATTCCTCAGCTCTCTGATTCAGCGAGAGATTCTCTACCGCCTGCTGCGCGGGCCGCAGGGAAAACATCTCCGCGCCATCGCCACGCTGGGAGAGCAAAGCAACCGAACCGCCAAGGCCGTCGCATGGTTGCGGGAAAACTACGCCAAACCCCTGCGCGTTGAGGAGCTTGCGTCTGTTGCGCAGATGGGAGTCTCCACCCTGCACCACCACTTTCGCTCCCTGACCGCGATGAGTCCGCTGCAATATCAGAAACAGCTTCGACTGCACACCGCACGTGTGCGCATGTTCATGGACGGACTGGATGCTGCGAGTGCGGCCTTCGAGGTGGGCTACGAAAGCCCCAGCCAGTTCAGCCGAGAGTACAGCCGATTCTTCGGCCAACCGCCCATGCGGGACATCAACTCGCGTCGCCTCAACAGCTCCGCAGTTGCTCTCGATTCGCTGTAACTTTAGCAGTCCGTGGTAAAAGTCCAAACTGCCTGAGAATTTCCCTCAGGGGATAAAGCCCGCAGTCATTTTGCACCAGTTACGGCACGGCTGAAGCCGTGCCCTTTCAAAACTTGATTTTCACCACGGGCTGTTAGCGGTTGCAACAGGATTCCACCAACGGTTGAGTGGCAATCTACATCTGCAAGTTGGTCAGCAGAGAAGGTCTGGAATCTTCTCGACGACGGTGGTCGGCAGTGCGTTGTTCTGAGACTGAGACTCGCCGACTGCGCCAAGCTCCTCCGTTTATCGCTATAATCGTCTCAATCTTCTGGAATGGCCCGCTTGTTGCCGCCGATAGCATCCAAATGAAGGGCCGCATCGTCTAAACAATGTCTGTGTCTGATCTGCCGGATAGGAAGCCTTGCCCATGACCTTGCACCTTGATGCTTCACTGATTTCCCCCTTCCGGCTTACGTCTCGTCCCCTCCGGTCGTCCAGCGTCGTTGCATCCTCGCTGGCTGCGCTGCTGATGGCTCCTCCGTTTCTGTTGGCGGCTCCTCCGCGGGAGGCTCCGATGCAGTTGCAGGCGCAGCCGGTTGCGACCCAGAGCCAGCCGAGTCCAGATCGCTCCAGCGCCTACTATCACTACGGCCTGGCGCATCTTTACGAGGAGATGGCGATCAACGCGGGCCGTCAGGACTACGCCACGCAGGCGGTCGAGGAGTACAAGCTGGCGCTTGACGCCGATTTCAACTCCCCCCTGTTGCAGGATGGCCTCGCAGACCTCTACTTCAAGATCGGGCGCAACAAGGATGCGGTGGAAGCCGCTGAGGATCAGGTCAAGCGAGATCCCAACGACGTAGTGGCGCACAGCCTTCTGGGCAAGATCTATCTGCGCTCACTGGGAGACATGCAGGGAGAGCAGGCGACCCAGCTTTTGCAGCGCGCCATCACCGAGTACGAGACCATTGCGCGCCTGAAGCCGACCGACGTGGAGACCAAGCTGTTGCTTGGCCAGCTCTACGCTCTCGACCATGACTCCGCCAAGGCGGAGGCGGAGTTCAAGGCTGCGCAGAAGATCGACGCCGACTCCGAAGAGGTTGTGCTGAACATGGCGCGCCTCTACAGCGAAGAGGGCGACCTGCAACGCGCCTCCGACACGCTGGCTGCGGTTCCGCTTGCGGATCGCTCGGCGCGCGTCGAGTTTGCCCTCGCTGTCAGTCTGGAGCAGTTGAAGAAGCCGAAACAGGCCGCCGAGGCCTATCGCCGCTCGCTCGAACTGGAGCCGGACAATCCCGACGCGCAGCACGGACTCGCCACCGCCTTGTTGAACGACGACCAGTTGGATGCAGCGCTCAAGGTGCTGAATGCACTGGTGGCCGCAGACCCCAACGATGCGCAGTCGCAGATCCATATCTCCGAGATTCAGCGCAGACAGGGCCACTACGATCTGGCTCTGGCGACCCTTGAAAAGGCCAAGCTACAGGTGCAGGACTCGCTCGAACTCAGCTACAACGAGGCCCTCATCTACGACGCTCTGGGCAAGTACGACAAGGCCATCTCGGTACTCACCGGAATTCTGGACTCCTCCGCGCACTCCGATGGCAAGTACTCCGAGCAGGAGAAGGCGAACCGTACGATCTTTCTTGATCGTCTGGGAATCATCGACCGCGAGTTGAACAAGACGATCGAGGCCGTGGCCGCGTACAAGCAGATTGTCGCTCTGGGCGGAGACTATGTGGCGCGCGGCTACGATGGCGAGATCGACGCCTATCGCGACGCGCATCAGTGGAAGGAAGCCACCGCCACCGCCGCCGAGGTTGCGAAGATTCTGCCCAAGAATCATCTGGCGCAACTCGTCTACGCCAACCAACTCGCCGATACCGGGCAGGTGAACGAGGGGCTTGCTCTGGCCAAGGCGCAGTTGACCGGAGGAGCGGAAGACCGCGACGTCGAGGAGGCGTTGGTTCAGATGTACATTCGCCTCAAGCGCTTCAGTGAGGCGAGCGAACAGCTCGACAAGGCCAGCGTTCTCGCCACCAAGAATGACGACCGGCTCTACGTCTGCTTTCTGCGCGGAGAGTTTTACGATCGACAGAAGCTCTACGATCAGGCCGAGGAGCAGTTTCGCAAGGCTCTGGCCATCGACCCGCAGAACGCGACCGTGTTGAACTATCTGGGATACATGCTCGCCGATCAGGGCCAGAAGCTGCCCGAGGCGCTCAAGATGATCCAGCAGGCGGTCGATCTGGATCCGCAGAACGGGGCCTATCTGGACTCGCTTGGCTGGGTGTACTTCAAATCCGGCAAGTACGCCGAGGCCGAGGAGAACCTGCACAAGGCCATCGAGCGCATCAGCACCGACCCATCCGTCCACGATCATCTCGGGCAGCTCTACGAGAAGACCGGAAGGCTGAAGCTGGCCGTCGCGCAGTGGGAGCGGTCGATGACCGAGTACTCCCACTCGCTGCCCGCCGACGCCGAGCCGGAGGACGTGCAGAAGGTGCAGCACAGGCTGGAGAGCGCTCACGTCAAGCTGGCCAAACTCGGTGCCGCCTCCTACAAGGCCGCAAAGTAGACCGCACAGATCAACGAACGCTCTCGCGCAAGATACACTGGAACCATTGTGACCTTGAATGGGACGAAGAACTCGGATCTGCATCTATGCGCGGTCTCCGGCGATGCTGACGACCCTCTGATTGAGCGCGTCTACGCCGCTCCGCCGCGTCTCAACCGCACGGCCTTTCAGCGTGACCGCGAACGCATCGTGCAGGCGCGCGCCTTTCGCCGTCTGGCGGGCAAGACGCAGGTCTTCACCAGCCGTTCTTCGGATCACTTTCGCAGCCGTTTGACCCACACCATTGAGGTGGTTCAGATTGCGCGTCTGGTGGCGCAGGCTCTGGGCCTGAACGAAGATCTGGCCGAGGTGCTGGCTCTGGTTCACGACATCGGCCACCCGCCCTTTGGCCACGCCGGAGAACGCGCTCTCGATGAGTGTCTCAAGAGCCATGGCCTGCGCTTCGACCACAATCTGCATGCGCTGCGCATCGTCGAACACTTTGAGATGCGCTACGCCGCCCATCGCGGATTGAACCTCACCCTTGGCGTTCGCGAGGGGATCATCAAGCACTCGCACGACTACACCGTAGAACAGTACCCCGTGTTGGCTCCCTACCTGCTCGACCGCCGTCCTCCGCTGGAGGCGCAGATCATCGATCTGGCCGACGAGATCGCCTACCTCACCGCCGATCTCGACGACGGACTCGAATCCGGATTGCTGGAGATCAATCACATCCGCCAGCACGTCGACATCGTCGATCACTGCTTCACTCAGGTCGAGCGTCTGCATCCCGGCATCGAGGAGAAGTTCCTCTTCAACGAGGCGATGCAGTTGATGCAGAACATTCTCTCAGACGATCTGATCAAGACGACGCTGGCCAACGCTCGCGCCATTGGGGCCAGCAGCCTCGAAGCGGTGCGCTCCCACCCGGATCGCCTCGCCGTCTTCTCCCCGCAGGCCGAGGCTCAGCGGCAGCAGGAGAAGCGCTATCTGTATGACACGCTCTACACCTGTCCCGAACTCTCGCTGGAGCACGAAAAGGCCGAAGAGGTCGTTACGGCGCTGTTCAAATTCTGGGTCGCCGAACCCGAGGAACTGCCCTCAAACTACGTCGAGCAGATCAAGAGCGAGGGCCTGGCGCGCGTCGTCGCCGACTACATCGCCGGAATGACCGACAGCTTCATCCTGCTGCAATACGCACAGGTCAAGCGCGCCGTCCGCCGCTAGATTCTTCTCCGATATCGCAGCATCTGCCATTGCCGTTCCTGTAAAGGTCGGAACCCCGGCTATTCTTGCCAGAGCAATCGTGGGTATCCCCCCTCCCCCCTATATGGATCTTGGGGGAAAATCTTATGGAATCAGTGCGTTACGGGATGCGTATCCCTGTAAGACATTCACAACAAAAACATTACAGCTAAAATATTGGCAACAAAGCACTTATAGAATTTTCACCAAAGGTGTAGAGTGCCGTGGCGCGAGCGAAAAGCAGATTCCTTCGCTTCGCTACGGAATGACAAACAATAGACGATACGGCATGACAAATAAAATACGCTGCGGTATGCCAAACAAAAGACACTACAGTATGGCAAATAAAATACGCTCCCTTTTGGTCTTAGCCTTTGGAGCAAGCCATTTATTTTGTGGAGACGGCGGCGTGGACTGCGAGGAGTTGTTCCAGCAGTTCCTTCAGCTTGTCCAGACGCAGGGCGTTGGCTCCGTCCGACTTGGCGTTGGCCGGGTCATCGTGAACCTCCAGAAAGATGCCGTCGATGCCAGCGGCGACGGCGGCGCGCGCCAGCACGGGGATGAACTCGGGCTGACCTCCGCTGACACCGTTGGAGGCCGAGGGCGTCTGCACCGAGTGGGTCGCGTCGAAGACCACCGGCGCGTATCGCCGCATGATGGGCAGTGAGCGCATGTCGACGACCAGATTGTTGTAGCCGAAGCTGGCTCCGCGCTCGGTGAGGAAGACGCGTGCGGGTTTGCCATTGCCCATGGCGGCGACCGAGTCGCGCACCTTGAGGATGGCGTGCTGCATGTCGGTTGGCGCGACGAACTGTCCCTTCTTGACGTTGATGGCGCGGCCGGTGTGCGCGGCGGCGATCAGCAGGTCGGTCTGGCGGCAGAGGAAGGCAGGGATCTGCAAGACGGCCTCGATGGGGCCGAGCGCCTTGGAGAGACGCAGACAGTCCTCCGGCGTATGCACGTCGGTCAGGACGGGCAGGCCGTTGCTCTCGGCGATGGCTCGCAGGATGCGCGCGCCCTCGACCAGGCCGGGGCCGCGAAAGCTGCGAATGCTGGTGCGATTCGCCTTATCGTAGCTGGCCTTGAAGATGTAGGGGATGCCGAGGTCCGCGGCGATGCGCTGAATCGCATCGGCCATGGTGCGGGCGTGCGTCTCGGACTCGATCACACAGGGGCCTGCGATCAGAAAGAGCTGGCCGCGGCCAACCGGAACGGAAGCGATATCGAAAGAATGATTCACGAGAGTTATTCTATGCACTCCAGTCGTATTTGGTGCAATTTCTTTGACAGGAATTGTTGCGAAGGGCGGGTCGCAGGCTTAGAAAATTTCGTTGAGCGCATTTTCAGCGATAGTGTAATGTATCGCGCTGCGAGCAAAATGCGGGGATTCTTCGCTTCGCTCAGAATGACAAACAAAGGCAAGGACAAAGCAGATTCCTCCGCTTCGCTACGGAATGACAAACAAAAGATGCGACGGAATGACATACAAAAGATGCTACGGAATGACGAAAAATAAAGATGTTGCGGAATGACAAAGAATTCTGGCCTATAGCAATTCAGTACAGGCCTATTTTTCAGTCCTGTGCGTCGGGGGTGGAAGCGGGCAAGGGGAACTGCGATTGGACGAGCGCCAGAGCCTGCGCCGAGGTGGTGATGGTGCCTTCGAGCTGGGCGTCTTCGGCCAAGGTCAGCATCGCCTTGAACTGCGGCGAGGGACGATAGCCAGCGGCGATCAGGTTGCGTCCGGTGACGAGCGGCGCGGGGCGATGCTCCTTGGATGGCTCGGCCTCGTAGTGGGTTCGGGCGAAGTTGTAGCAGGTCAGGTCGCCGTGCGAGGAGAGGCAGTCGATGCGATGCAGTTCCAGATGCTCGTCGAAGCGAGGCAGGCGGAGAAAACGCTTCAGCGTGGACTGCTTCATCTGGAGGACGTCGCCGAAGCGCATGTGGTTTTTGACCAGAGCGAGGATCTGATCCCGCTCCTGATGGGAGAAGCGGAGGCGATTCAGCAGCTCCTCGGCGATGCGCACACCGGCCTCGACGTGGCCGTTGAAGCGGATGCGGTCGTTCGGATTGCTTCGCTTGGGCGGCTGGTAGGTGGCTGGCTTGCCGACGTCGTGGAGCAGCGCGCCCCAGGCCAACTCCTTTGATACTCCTGCGGGCAACTGCTCCAGCAGCAGCATGGTGTGGGTCCAGACGTCGCCCTCGGGATGGAACTCCGGCGGCTGAGCGATGCCGCGCATGCAGACGACCTCGGGCAGGATGCGCGCCAGCAGGCCGAGCTGGTAGAGCAGCTCGAAGCCGCGGCGGGCTCCTCCTTCGGTCAGGATCATGGTCAGCTCGTCGCGAATTCGCTCCACGCTGACCTGCGTGATGGAGGCGGAGTGGCAGCGCATGGCGGTAACGTCCAGATGGAAGCCGAGGCGCGCGGCGAAGCGGACGGCGCGCAGCAGACGCAGCTTGTCCTCGGCGTAGCGCTTCTTGGGGTCGCCAATGGCGCGAATGACGCCGCGCGCCAGATCCTTGCGACCATCGACGTAGTCCAGCGTGGCGGCGGCGAGGTCGCCGGTAGCCTCGTAGACGACCGGATCAAGAAGCATTCCGTTGATGGTGAAGTCGCGACGCAGAACGTCTTCGCGCGGGTCGGCGGTAAATTGCACGGAGTCGGGACGGCGACCGTCGGAGTAGGCTCCGTCGTGGCGGAAGGTGGCGACCTCGGTGGGAATCTCGATCTCGCTCGGCTCTGCGGAGTCGTTGGCAACCTTCAGACAGACCAGCACCACGCCAAAGTGCGCGCCAACGGTAAAGGTCTTGGGGAAGAGAGCTGTGATCTGGTCGGGAGTGGCCGAGGTGGCTACGTCGTAGTCCTTCGGCGTAACGCCGAGATGGAGGTCGCGCACGCATCCTCCGGCGAAGTAGGCCTGATGCCCCGCCTCGCGCAGACGGTGGACGATGGCCAGCGCGGCTTGGTATGGCGGACTCGACAGATTCATTTTGCGCTCTCCTTTTCCTACTTTAGTCTCATATTTTTATACTTCCTTTTCATTGTGCAGCGCACGGAGTTCGACTATCATGATCTGCAGTTTCTGGAATGGAGATCTGCAACATGAAACGCTTGGTTCTGCTCGCTTTTCTTGTTCTTAGTCCCACTATTCAGGCGCAATCCGACGTGCCGCCATCGCCAGTCCGACCCGGCGCAGTTTCGCCGAGCGTGCCTGTCAAGACCCCTGACTCGAACTTTCCGCTGCGTGTGCATCTGCTGACCGCGCGGTTTGGCGGCATCAGCAACGTCTATCATGGCTACGGCAGTGGCAATCTGCTGGATGCCAGTGACACACAGGGCTTCGACTATGGATTTCAGTGCGACGTGCCGTTTGTTGCAAACGCCAAGCCCGACGAGACCTATCAGGCGCGCTGGGTAGACTCTCCCTACAGCCTTGAGATTCTGATGGCCGAGGTAGGAGTCGATCAGCCGAGCGAACACACCTGCACCCTGCGCCTCGCGTTCAAGAAACGGCCTTTCGTAGCGGTCAACACCGCAGCTTTGACTCATGGAGTCTCCTACAGCCTGCGCAAGCGCTGGCAGGATCCCGACTTCACCTATGAGGAGCCGCGACCAGACTATCCGTTGCACTTCCATGTGGTCGATGGCCAGCGGACGGAAGACGATTCCACCGATCAAGGGTGGGGGACGGCGAACCTCTCAGATCCGGTAGCAAAGACCCCAAGTCAGGGCGCGGAGTTCAGCTACGACTGTTCGTATGGCTTTATCACCAACACGCAGATTACCGGCTTCTACCAGGCGCGATGGGTGAAGCAAGGCAGTGAGTTAGAAGTGCTTCTACAGCGTCCGGGATCGGACAAGGTAGATACTTGCACGGTTGAGGTCAACCTAAAGCTACAGGCGTACCCAGAGAGCCACCACATCGTTATGAACCCGCAAGTGCCGTCAACGGGAGGAGCGGGCCAATCGGGAACGGCGGCTCCGTAGCGATTCGTCTGCCGAGAGAGACTGGACGAAGCTGGAAGATCGAATTCGTTCGCAGGCGGGACTGCGCAGTCTCTATGATGAGTAGATGGAAATACAGGGAAGGCCTGAGATATCAGGCGGCATAATTCTGGGTATCGAGAGCTCGTGCGACGAGACGGCGGCGGCGGTGGTGCGGGCGGGCGGCGAGGTGCTGGCCAACATTGTCGCCTCGCAGATTGCGCTGCACGCCAACTACGGCGGCGTAGTGCCGGAGCTGGCCTCGCGCGAGCATCTGCGCAACATCGTCCCCGTGGTGCGGGCGGCTATGACGCAGGCTGGGCTAAACTTTGCCGATCTGGACGCGATCGCCGTGACTGAGGGGCCGGGGCTGGCTGGCGCGCTGCTGGTCGGAATTACCTACGCCAAGGCTCTGGCGCTGGGCGTGGGCAAGCCGCTGATCGCGGTGAACCACCTCGAAGGCCACATCAACGCCGTGCTGATGGAGGCGCGTGGGCGTGGCGAGGCCGCAATGGAGACGCCGCTGCTGGCTCTGGTCGTCTCTGGCGGACACACTCATCTGTATCTGGCAGAAGAGTTTGCGAATCCCACCCATGCCGATGAAGCCGTCATGGATGGGGCACCCGAGCTGGTTGCCGGATCGGTCGACAGATCTGTGGCCGGGGCGTGGCGTTACAAGAACGTCGGGCGGACGGTGGACGATGCGGCGGGCGAGGCCTACGACAAGGTGGCCAAGCTGCTCGGGCTGGGATACCCCGGCGGGCCGTGGATCGACGCACTGGCCAAGCACGGCAATCCCCGCGCGGTGGAGTTCCACTTTGGGCAGATCAAGCCGCGACGGGCAGTGGCAAGCGCTGAGCAAAAGCAGATTCCTCCGCTTCGCTGCGGAATGACAAACAATGCACCCGACGGGATGTCGGACAAGAAGACAGTTGGGCCAACATTTGATTTTTCCTTCAGCGGGATCAAGACGGCGGTGCTGCGCTACACGCAGGCCAACGGGATGAGCGGCGGAATCGAGGCGCGACGGGCGGCGCTGGCAAAGATTGCAGAGCCGAAGCTGGCCGACGTACTGCCGCTGTGCGACGCGCAGACGCTGGATCTGATTGCCAGCTTTCAGTACGCCGTGGTGGGCAACCTGATGCGCCAGTCCTTTGCAGCGGCAGAGGCATTTGGCGCACACGGCATCGTCATCTCGGGCGGCGTCTCGGCCAACAGTGAGCTGCGCCAACGCTTCGCCGAGGAGGCCGAGCGGCGCAGTCTTCCGGTTGCCTTCCCGATGAAGGCAATGTCCACCGACAACGCCGCCATGATCGCCGCCGCCGCATGGTCGAAGTTTGTCGCAGGAGATTTCGCTGGCGAAGGATTAGTGGCGACGCCACAGTTGAAGCTGGGGTGAAGCCATACACGATGTAGGGCTACAGCATCAATATGTGCAGGAATCCCAAGAGGTCTCTGTGTAGAAGACGACGGAGTACCAGTGGCTCTCCAGGCGCTGAATGCGCGAGACCTCGCACGGTAGACCCTTGAATCTTCCTGGCAGATTGCCCTTGGCTGCGGCTCGAAGCGCGTCCTGCGGATCGTAGACCAGATAGACGACCGTATCGCTACCAAAGCCTCCCCAGCCGTCCCACTCCATGTGCGGTAGCGTTCCATCTTGCGAGCACGACTGTGCCAGAAGCTCGGCTTTGTAGGTTCTTGAATGCAGTAGCCATCGCTCGGCGGGGCGTATGTCCATAGAGCTTCTCCACAGTAGCCACGAGGAGCCGCAGTAGAGAGCCATTGCCAATAAGATCGATAGGCTATGCCTCCACTCCTTCTGAAATGCCAGGACTATGGCCATAATTAGCAGGACCAAACAGACGATTGGCATCCCAATGAAGATGTAAAGTAATTCAAGCATGTCAAAAGACGGACATAGATAGATCAGCAGCATTACGACCAACCCGCATCCGGCTATATAAAACGGCAGGCGCCAGTAGAATCTATCTTCAGTGAAGCTCTCCGCCATAAATTACCCGCACCCATCCCCTCGTGGAATGTAGAATCTTAGTTGAGCAATTCTACATAGAAAGCTACAGACTGCATCGCGCGTTGCGCTGAATGCAACGGGCGAGTGATCAAAGATGGCGGCGTTGGAACTCTTCAATACATTGAGCGGCAGGCTGGAGACGTTGCAGCCCGAGGGCGCGTCGGCGTTGCGCATGTACGCCTGCGGCCCAACCATCTATGACTACGGCCACATCGGCAACTTCCGCACCTTTCTGCATGTCGACGTGCTGCGGCGATTCCTGCTACAGCAGGGCATGGCCGTCCAGCATGTGATGAACGTGACGGATGTAGACGACAAGATCATCCGCAACGCTCTGGCCGCCCACAAGCCCATCGCCGAGTACACCGCGCGCTTTGAGAAGGCCTTCTTTGAGGACATGGACGCGCTTTCGATCCAGCGGCCGGAGTTCACGCCGCGCGCCACCGACCACATTCCTGAGATGGTCTCGCTGATCGAACGGCTGGCGGCCAAGGACATCGCCTACCAGACCGAGGACGGGAGCTGGTACTTCCGCATTGCGCGCTTTGCGGGCTACGGCAAGCTGTCGAAGAAGGATCTGGAGGGCATGGAGGACGGCGCGCGCGTCGACGCCGACGAGTACGAGAAGGACGCGGCGCGAGACTTCGCGCTGTGGAAGTCGGTCAAGGAGAACGAGCCATGCTGGAAGACGCCGCTGGGCGCGGGGCGTCCCGGCTGGCACATTGAATGCTCGGCGATGGCGACGTCGATTCTGGGCGAGAGCTTCGACCTGCACGCTGGCGGCGAAGACCTGATGTTTCCCCACCACGAGAACGAGATTGCCCAGTCGGAGGCGGCCTCGGGACACACCTTCGCGCGCCACTGGATGCATGTGCGTTTTCTGTTGGTCGAGGGCAAGAAGATGTCCAAGTCGCTGGGGAATTTTTATACCTTGCGCGACCTGCTGCTGAAGGGGCATCGCGCCTCGGCGATCCGCTACCTGCTGCTCTCGGTACCGTATCGCCACCAGATGAACTTTACCTTTGAGGGTCTGGCGGCGGCGACCAACGCCATCGAACGGCTGCGCACCTTCCATCAGCGAATGCTGCGCGGCGGATTTACTGCGGCGACCAACGGCGAAGTCTCTGCGGCAACCGCGAAGTCTGCGAGCGAGTTTACCGCGGCGCTGGCCAACGATCTGAACACGGCTGAGGCTGTAGCGGCGATCTCCGAGATGGTTCGTGCGGCGAACTCGGCTGCGGACGCGGGAACGCTGGGCGCGGAGAATGTCGCGGAGATTCTGCGCGTGCTGGCGCTGTTCGACGGCATCTTCGCGGTGCTGGAAGACCGCGACGAGGAGTTGACCCGTGCGACGTTGCAGTGGGCCGAGGAGGAAGGGCGCAGCGCAGATGTCGCGCCGGAGCTGCTGGAGAATCTCTCCCTCAGCGACGCCGAGATCGAGGCTCTGGTGGCCGAGCGCACCGAGGCCAAGAAGGCGCGGAACTTCGCGCGAGCCGACGCGATTCGCGTGGAGCTGACCGCCAAGGGCGTCATCATTGAAGACTCCAAAGACGGCGCGCGCTGGAAGCGGAAGTAAGGAATCACGCGTTTTAGAGCGTTTTCAGTAATGGCGTAGAGTGTCGTGATGCGAGCGAAATGCGGGGATCCTTCACTTCGTTCAGGATGACAAACAATGATCTATGGCAATTTGCAGGCGATCTATGGGAGGTTCTGGCCGCGTGCTGCAAGAGCGGTCTTCATGCCCAGTGCGGCGGAGTTGCGCGGGTCGATCTTCAGCGCGTTGGCGACGTCGTTGGCGGATTCGGGGAGTTGGTTGGCCTGTAGCGCGAGCCGCGCCAACACCAGATAGGCCGTGACGTTGGGAGCCAGCTTGATAGAGGTTTGCGCCTCTGCACGGGCCTCGTCGGTCGATCCGCTGCGTTCGCGCACCTGCGCGATTCCGGCGTGGGCGGCGGCGTTCTTCGGGTCGGCGGAGAGCGCGGTGTGGAACTGCTGCTCGGCCTCGGGAACCAGACCCTGCGCCAGATAGCCATCGCCAAGCTGCGCATACTGCTCCGCCTGTTTCTCTGGCGGCAGGGTCGCCATCTGGAGAGCGCGCATCTGGTCAAGCTGGAAGGCTGCCTGACGGAATGAGGCCTCCGACCAGGTGCGGCGAATGCGCGTGGTCGGGTCGAACCCCTCCGCGCTGAGGATGGTCTTCAGGTTGGCGGTGGAGCCGTGCGTCGCCTGTAGGCGGGCCAACAGCTCGGTGGCCTCGGGATCGTCCGCGTGCAGGTTCAGCGCTGCTTCCACCTCGCGCGTCGCTCCCGCGATGTCGCTGTGGCCCAGCAGAGCGACGGCAAGATTGAAGTGGTAGTCGGCGTCGTTGGGGTCTGCTGCAACCACCTGCTGAAAGAGCGGTGTGGCGTCTTTGCCCTGACGACTGGCCGCGACGCCCTGATCGTTGACCACCTCGGGCAGAGGCAAACTGCTGGCGACAAAGGAGAAGGCCGTCGCAGCCTCGGCATAGCGGGCGATGTTGAAACGCGCCAGCCCGCGATAATAGTTGGCCTCCAGCGCCAGACGATCTGTGGGAGGAACCTTTGCCAGCGTTGCGGCGGCGGCCTCGTACTGGCTGGCCGCATACTGCTCCTTGCCCAGCGCAAGCAGGGCGGCGGCGTAGTTGGGAGTCTCGGAGACGGCGGACTGAAGACGCTTCAGCCGCTCCGTCTGCGTAGGAGCAGAGGTTCCACGAATATAGTTCTCAAACGAGCTGAGATTAACCCCGCCCGAAGCAGCCAGAAAGGTCTGCTCCGCCACCGCGAAGTGGGGATCCATGCGCTGCGCCACCTTCCACGCCAAGGCGTTCTCCACGTCGAGGAGTCGCGCGAGATCGTTTGAATCTTTTAGCGGAGTAGAGAGGCGAAGCTGATTGACCTCCAGAACCTCGGCCTGCACCTCAATGCGGCTGTCCGGGCTTCCGGGATTGATGACGTTGAAGCTGCCGAGAACGACAAAGTCCGCGTCCAGCGTCTGCGCAATGCGCAGAGTGGTGGCGCGGCTGGGGCGAAAGTCGGGGGGAAGTCCCAGATGGTCCATCGCATACTGGCGATCGTCGCGGCTGATGGTCAAAAAGCCCGACGAGGTCAACCGTTGATCCAGGATGTAGGGAAAAGAGTCGCCAACCCAGCCAAGATTCGCCTGACCAGAGCGGTTGTCAAAGGGCAGCACCAGAACCAGCCGTCCCCCCGGCTGGCGAATGTCGGCCGCCGAATCGCCGCTGTCGCTCCGTGCCTGAGCCGCAGCCTGCGGCTGAGACGGAGTCTGGGCTAAGCTCGCCGGGGTTGCAACCCACGCGCCAAGCAGCGTTGTCAGAAAAAGAAGCGGACGAATGGAGCTAGTAAATGTTCTCACCACAATAGGGACGATTATAGAAGGCCGGTAGAGGGTTGCGCTGAGGGGAGCAGGATTGTCTCAGTCTGAAACCGTCGCTTGCGAAGTATTTTCATGGATGATCGCGCCGGTCTTTTGTGGCTGGGTTTGCAGTCAGAGCATTTGCGGAATCAGAGCGGTTTTGGTTGACGGAATATGATAGGCTTGGAATCTGTTCAATGCCCGCTGTGCTGATTAATTGCTTGCCCCTTTAGAACCAGAGGGATAGATTGATGAGAATTTCTGTTTGTATCGGGACCTATAACCGCTCTGACCTTTTGGCGCAGGTACTCGACTCGGTTCGCAATGCGGACTTTCCTGCAGATCAACTTGAAGTTATTGTGACCGATAATAACTCGACAGACTCCACGCGAGATGTTGCTGAATCTGCGGGCCACAAATTCGCAGAGTTTCAGTATCTCTTTGAGAAACAGCAAGGGCTATCCTATGCAAGGAATACGGGTATCCGGGCCTCGCATGGAGAGATTATCTGCTTCCTTGACGATGACACGACCATCGATCCTGATTATTTCAAGGCAGTCAGCGATGTTTTTTCACGTTTCGATTGCGCTGGGGTCGGCGCGCGAATTATGCCGAAGTGGAACTGCCCCGAGCCGGATTCCTTCGCCACAAGCGGTCCCTATAATGTGGCCGATGGCTTGTTGGTGCGCTTTGATGAAGGCGATCAGGATGGAGATTTGCAGCACTCGTGGTTCGGCGCCGGCATGTCCATTCGTCGAGCGGTCCTGGAGAAGCACGGACTATTTTCGGAACACCTATCAAGAGTAGGAAGAACCGAGGGAGCGGGAGAAGATTCAGATATGTTCCTCCGTCTCAAGGAAGCGGGAGAAAAGCTTTGCTATGCGCCCAAAGCCATTGTTTTCCATCCGGTCGATTCAGAACGACTCAACATGGCGTTTGTCAGGAAATGGTATTTTGAACGCGGCAAATCTATCGGGCTGAATGACCCGCAGAGCTATCACAGCGTCAATCAGATTCCACTCTGGACGATAAGAACCGCGCTGAAGCACGCTATCCAAAGTTTGGGAACGGGAGGAGCCTGGAAGCGAGCCTTCCATCAGGCTCATCTATGGGAGACGTGCGGTCTGATGTGCGGCTACCAACGGCGATGCAGTAAAAAAGTGACGGCGGCGCCGCCGACGCTCGAAGATTCTGCCACACAACATGCGAGAAACATATCAAAGTAAATGGATCTTGACCTAATTATTCCGACTTACAATCGGGCGAGTCTGCTCAAAGACTGCCTGAAAAGCGTCCTGTCCGCTACTCGCCCTGCTGGCCTGAATGTACGCGTAGTCGTCATCGACAATAATTCCAAGGATAATACGAAGGAAGTGGTGCAATCCTTTGTGGGACAAGGGGAGTTTGCCGTTATCTACCTCTTTGTCGCGCGGCCGGGAAAATCTGCGGCGCTGAATGATGCACTCGCACAAACCGATGGGGAACTTGTGGGGCTTATCGACGATGATGAGCAGATTGATCCTGCATGGTTCGAGGTTGCCTATCGCGAGTTCTCCGCCGCTCCACCAATTGATTATATTGGCGGTCCCTGCTATCCCAACTGGGAGCATGCGGCTCCGGACTGGCTTCCGTCTGCTTACCCGGGAGCAATCGGGATTGTTTTGCGCCCGGAACGCGTGGCGTTTTCGCCAGAGTTCGGCGGTATGTTGATGGGTGGAAACGCAATTATTCGCAGAGCTACCTTGCAGAAAGTTCTGCCGTACCCCGAACAACTGGGGAAGATTGGCAAGAAGATTCGAAGCGGCGAGGATGAGGTCATCTATCATCGCTTGCTGAGTATTCATGCGCAGGGAATGGTTGTGCCAGACCTGATCATCTATCACTGGATACCGGCTGAACGCATGACAAAGAGATACTTTCGAAGATGGGTCATCGGGCGAGGACTGTCGATTGGCTCACAACTTCGCAAACGAGGATTCCAGGAGGCGGGCCTGCTGGGGATTCCAAGATATAAATTCGGCGATTCCCTTCGAGCAATTGGGTTGATGCTGACGTCCAGATCTGAACAAAAACGGATAACGGCTCAGCTCACAATCCTCGACTGCCTTGCGACGCTCTCCGGTCGCTACTTTTACTAAGCTACAACTTTTGCAAGGGGATAAAGCCCGCGTTCATTTTGCACTAGTTATGGCACGGCTGAAGCCGTGCCCTTTCAAAACTTGACTTTCACCACGGGCTAATAGGCTTGCGGTCGCGTATTGTCCTTCCGGCAACGTTCATACTTTAGCCTCTACAGAAAACCGTGATCGTATCCTCGGTACAAGTTGATTGCTGACATAGGTTCGAAACACTAACCCGATCGAGATAATAAATACAGGCAGTAAAGCGATCACCTGAGCAATGAATACAATAAGGCTGTGCGCTGGAAAAAATACATTTACCGCATAGGTGGCAATCGCAAATGGAATCGAAGACAGGAATACGGGAGCCCAAACCTTATATACGACTTCGGTGTAGCTGAGATTCACCAGCTTTGAGATATATCTTGGCCAGAGGACTATATGCACAAATAGACTTGGCACCATCGTTCCGAAGGCTACGCCAATAATTCCATACCAGTGAACAAGAATAATACTCAGCGTAAGATTTGCGACCCCTTCCCCGATAGACCAGATCGCAACGGTCTTATGCTTTTCAATTCCGAATGCAATCGAAGATGCTGTTCGGTTGGCAAACGAAAATAGAAGAGCGGCGCTAAGAACAATCAGGACATTTCCAGAGCTTTTCGCATACTCCGGCCCCATCCACAGTCCGATAAAATTCGGCCCTCGTACAATCAGGGTAATAAGAATAGGCAACGAAATCGCAAGTACCGCGCGCGTTCCGTTCTTGTATAGCATCAACAGGCTGGAGGTGTCTCCGGCTGCCTCATAGGTACTTGCGGCGGGAACAAAGGTTCCGCCCATTGCGCTAACAACCTGATCGGCATAACGGCACAGCGAGTTGGCAATCGCATAAAAAGTGACGGCAGAGGTGGATACAAATGCGCCTACAACAAGATTGTCTGTTTGATAGACCAATCGAACCGCAATCGTAGTCAAGAACGCGTAGGAACTATATGCCCAGATTTGCTTCAGCGTCTCTCGCTTCGGGCGTTTCAATTGAATTTGAAGCTCAGGATAGAGACAACGCGCGATCCACACAAGCAATATATTTGCAACCACAGTTGCGAAGAGTTCGCAGATAGCAATGGCGACGATGCCGTGCCCGCTACGCAGCACAGCCACCACTCCAACCACGCGAACTGCCGTCTGCACCATGCTGACATAATTCTGTAGGTCGTAGCGGTTAAGCGCAGAGAGCACCCCGCCAACGACACCGACCGACATGGAAATCGCGGCATTTACGCCGATTAGTAAGGTCGCGATTCTGGCCGCGCTGGAAAACTCAGGGGGAACCTTGAACACATGAGGAAAGACAGCGGCAATTCCTGCGCTCAACAAAAGTACGAGGGCGCTAATCTGTAATCGGACCCAAAGCGCCGCAGAGAGCGCCTCCGAAGCCCCCTGGTGATCGTGTTTCGTGTGTCCTTTGGAGACAAACCGTAGAACAGAACTCTGCATGCCGAGGTCGAGAAGGCCTAGATACGCTACGACAGAGATCGCCAGAACCCAGATGCCGTAGGCGACGTTTCCAAGACGATGCAAGATGAAAGGCGCAAGAAAAAAGCCAACTGCCATATTGGCAATCGTTCCAAACCAGTTAAATAGAACGTTTCGCGCTATATGTCGTACACGCAGTTCCAAGTTCAAGCTCCTTCTTGCCAACGCCAGCTCGTTGCAGAATCATTAGACTGTATCTTTTAGCGAACGCCTCAATAGTTCAAGTGGACAGCGGTCATACCGTGTTCTATATCATTGCGTCGATGACGTATTATCGTGCAAGCAAGCGTCCGAGCGGCATCTTCTGCCTACTACTGTATTATCGTCGTACCGGAGCGCAATATGAAGCAGATTTTTTGGCTAAGCCTTACGCTGATAGCATACACATATTTTGGCTATGTCATCTTGCTGTGGCTACAGGTTCGCCTGCGGCGAAGACCTATCGTGCAACGCCGCATCGCTCCCAGCGTCTCGATTATCATCGCTGCCCGCAACGAAGAAGCAAACCTACCGGCCAAACTGGAAAATCTTCGCCAGATAAACTATCCCACAGACCGACTTCAAATCGTAATAGCCTCGGACGGATCAATCGATCAGACAGCCAGCATCTTGCGGCAAAACGCAAGTCTGGTTCTCCCCGTCATTCTTGAGCAGTCAAACGGAAAAGCCTGCGCATTAAACGAGGCCGTCAAGCACGCCACCGGGGAAATATTAATATTTCTGGATGTCCGCCAGATTGTAGACACAAATGCTGTCTCGGAACTGGCTTCCTGCTTTGCAGATTCATCTGTTGGCGCCGTTAGCGGAGAACTCCTGCTGGAAACTAGTTCCAACAGATCCTCTTCGGAGGCTCTAGGTCTGTATTGGAAGTTGGAAAAGATTGTACGAAAGCTGGAATCCGCTTCAGGTTCTGTTGTCGGAGTCACTGGGGCAATCTATGCAATTCGTCGAGATCTCTATACGGATATACCGCGCGGAACTATTCTCGACGACGTATATATTCCCATGCAGGTAGCTCAGGCACGTAAACGAATTGTGTTTCTACCAACCGCCATAGCGCGTGACCGTTTATTTGTTGAGAAGGGAAAGGAGTTCTCGCGCAAGGTTCGCACCCTGACGGGGAACTATCAGTTAATTCGGCTGCTTCCGTGGCTGCTTTCAACGAGAAATCCTCTGCTGTTTCGCTATATAAGCCATAAATTTCTGCGGCTTATCGTTCCGCTGCTTCTGGTTCTCGTCTTGGTGTTTTCAGCTATTACAAGCGGGACGTTTTATCACATAGCCTTCTGGCTTCAGATCGTTTTTTATACTATGGCTGTCATTGGAACGTTCAGTCCATCCACCAGAAAGCTAAAGCCAGTCGCTGTTGCAAGCACCTTTGTAATGCTTAATGCCGCCGCAGCGATGGCATTTTATAATTTTGCCATGGGGCGGAATAAAGTCTGGGTCTAGTAAACTAGCTACTCTGCGGCGAGTCGATTTCTTGCCGTCTATATACATACGGGGATCGCATGATTGGAACAGGTCTTGGACATTTCATCCCGCTGATTGCATATCTGGGATTCTGGATCCTGTGCATCGTTTCGCTAGCAGGCAGGCCAATCTACGGCCTGTATTATATGATGCCGTTTCTTCCGTATCGTCTACTTCGAGATCACTTTCTCGATTATCCGCTGGGCGCCAACATGCTAACTATTTTGGTGTTGTCGGTTATTGCGGGAGCGATTATTCATGGGAAACATCTACCTAAGTCAAGGCTCTATTTAATCTGGTTGATCTTTGGAATCTATCTATATCTTTCAATGTGGATTGGCGTGGCGCTTTCAAACGCTCCAGCGCCGCTCTGGCTATCAGACGTAAACTTCGTTACATGGAAAGACTATATGGTAATTCCATTGGTCTTCGTGGCGACTGGCTTAGTTATTGAAGATCGTAACGCGATTAGAAACGTCATTCTTATTACAGCCATATCTCTATTGCTTATCGATAGAAGTTGCATTCTTGAGAGTCTGACAAGAACCTGGACTACCTTCGACGAGGACAAGCGCGGCGGCGGACCGTTGGCCTACGGATCAAACCAGACGGCAGCATTTCTTGCACAGTTTGCATTGTTTTTCTGGGGTTTCGCGCAGTTTGTCAAAAAGAACAAGATCAAGTTATTGAGCTACGGATTAGTTGCCATTACGCTTTTTGCAACCATGTATACGTTTTCCCGTGGAGGCTATCTCGCGGTATTGTTCAGCGTTTTCGTTCTGGGACTCGTAAAAGACCGGAAACTTTTACTAATTCTCGGAGTTTTTTTATTGACATGGCAAACGGCGGTACCCGTTCCCGTTCGCGAACGGGTTAGCATGACAGAGAACTCCAATGGACAACTTGAAGCATCAGCACAAGAGAGAGTCGATCTATGGCAGAACGCGGAAACGACCTTTATTCATAGCCCAATTGTTGGCACCGGTTTTGCGACATTTCAGCTTGGAGAGCATGTTGATAACCTGAAAGATACACATAACTGGTACATCAAAGTATTAGTGGAAACCGGAATTATCGGCCTTATTCTTGCTTTAGTTTTACTGCAACAACTGCTTGCCATGTCGTATTGTCTCTTCAGGCGTGCAACGGATCCGCTTTATCAGGGGCTGGGCCTGGGTCTTTTTTTGGCAACGTGCTCCTGCATTGTTGCCAATTTCTTTGGCGACCGGTGGACTTATCTTGAAATTACCGGACTCCTTTGGGTTCTTGCTAGTGCCGCGATTCGCGCTACGCATCTGATGGATTCTGAGCCAGTAGCAATACTGCCCGAAACGAATACGACAAATGCGATAAATCCTTATATGGCATACCACTAATAAGTTTTAGTCTGTGTTGACATAAGAATGTGATGGAGATTGATTCCGTGAGCAAGATTACCGTTCTGCCGCTGGAAAAATCGGGCTCTATGCAAACGGAGCGCTCCGCGTTGCCGCATGTGCTGCTAGTGCTCGATCAGTTTCCCAAGACTCTCGGCGGCGGAGAACGAATTGTACTCAAACTTGCAGCCCTGCTGCCCCAGTATGGGTATCGCGTTTCTATTTTGACTTTTTCAGTTCATCCTGAAAGTGTCGTAACAACTCTTGATTCGCTTCCATGCTCAATTTACCTGTTACCGCTACCCTGTACATATAATTTATCCGCCGTGAAAGCGGCTAATACTCTCAGGATATTTCTTCGTCAGCAACAGGTTCAGATTGTGCAGACGTTTTTTGAGAGTTCCGATCTCTGGGCTGGACTTGTAACGAAGACACTGTCGAACGCCGCGCTGATCTGGAGTCGCAGAGATATGGGAATACTGCGTGCGCACAAACATGTTATCGCGTATCGATTGCTGTCTGCACTTCCTGATGCTGTCTTTGCTGTTTCGGAGCAGGTTCGCAAGCACTGCATTGAGGTAGATCGCATTGATCCCGAGCGAGTTCAGACCATCTATAACGGACTCGACCTATCCGAATGGGATTATTCAGACAGAGCCGAGACGACTCCAAGCAGACCTCTTATTACTACGGTAGGCAATATTCGCCGCGTCAAAGGTCACGATATATTTATTCAGGCAGCAGCGTCGGTTGTGCGGCAATATCCCAACGCTATTTTCAGCATTGCAGGCGGCGTGCTGGATCCCGACTACTTCAAGGAGTTGCAGGATCTTGTTCGAGATTTGGGCCTTACTGATTGTTTTTATTTTGCAGGCGCCGTCACAGACTTACACCAACATCTTTCTGCGGCAGACGTCTTTGTTCTTCCCTCGCGCAGTGAAGGTTTTTCCAATGCAATTATTGAGGCCATGGCTGCATCCCTGCCGGTCGTGGCCACCAACGTCGGGGGGAATGCAGAGGCCGTAAAAGATGGGATCAACGGCCTACTTGTTCCGCCCGACGATTCTATGGCGCTCGCGAAAGCCATCGCGCATCTACTCTCCGATCCATCGCAGGCAAGAAAGATGGGAATCGCCGGAAAGACGATTGTCGCAGAAAACTTTACCACCGAAGCCATGATGACAAAGATTACCCGAACCTATAAGGATCTACTTTCTCGTGGATGAAACGACAGGAATTTCCCCGAGCGGAATTATGCAGCGTCCTATGCCTTCAATGTTGAAACCTATTTCAGTGTGGCTATGATCTTTTTTGCACTCTTGACATAAAATCCGTTGGAATAGCGATGAGGCCCTATGAAGTGGATGAACGAAGCGTTTTCATACGGAACGTCGGGGTGCGCCCAATAAGATAGATACTTGGGAAATTCCAGCACATGCGCTTGCGGCGAGTTCGCAATCAGCAGGTTCGATGTTACCTGTTCGCTGCCCCACTCATCCCATTTATCCTTTGCAATGCGCCGCATCAGATCGGAAAACCACACAATTTTCTCCCGATCGATTGATCCCTTTGCGAAGCCAGTAAACCCTGCATTCCCGCGAACATATTTTAGGGAAGAACTTTCCGGCAGTTGATCGAAGGAGCGTTCGCAAACGGCCTGCACCATCGGACCCAGAGCCTGCTTCGAGCGCTTGCAGGCACTCTCCATCGATTCGATTGCTGGATACGACCGATCGCCCAGCAAGCTAAAGCTGTGATTCGCATCAATACACTGCGCAACCTCCTCAATCGAGTTAGTCGTTAGAGTGTCAGAATCGAGTTGCACGACGTAGGTGTCCTTCACTAGATCGCTGATAAGAAGAATCCTCTCCCAACAACTTCCTTGCGGGCAACGATCCTTTGCGACCTCGACGATCGGGATAATTCGCGCCTCTGGTATGTGAGCGAGCAGACTGGAATAATCAGACGGCGTCAGCGTACCATCGTCAAGAATTACCACCTTCGGATTCCGTCCGAGTTGCTTGCAGAACGACTTTACTGCGAGCAGATACATTACGACTTCGCCATGGCAAAGCATCGAGACAAGCGTTAGCTGGCTATCGTTTGAATGAATGGGCGGAGTGTGCTGTAGACCGCGGCAGTTGAAGTCGAACCAGGCCCGACCCAAAGCTCTTCTAGCACGAAAAAACATGGTGAGTTCCTTTCCCGATTCATTCCGTTATGCCAGATATGATTCTGATACTCGATCATCCATCGCAAACTCGACTTGATACTGTTCTTCTGTGTTTCGATCCTTCAGTTGTAAGACGAACAACATGCCTTCGCGCCATAAGCTGAACACATTCATCAGGCGGTAAGATCCTTGATAATACTCTTCCAGCCATTGAAATATTGGCAATAGTTCTTTGCTCTCTTTATCACCCTGATTGCTCGCAAAAAGCGATTTGAGGGTAGCTCTGCGCGGAATCTTAGCAGTTCCATTCGTCCGTGAATATAGTCCCGATACGGTTTCATGGTGAGACGATCTTCCGTCGCCAGTCTGGCGTCCAGATCGGTAAGCTGTGGCTGGGAATCTCTCCAATAATCCTTCGCGGAGTGCTTCCACTGCTTTACTCTTTCTGCGGGGGAAGGCAGCGAGGCTCCTACTCCGCTTTGGGTTGCATGGATTCTGTAATAAAAAAGCTGTTCGGGAATAAATGCCAGTTCGGAGTGAATTGCGACCATGCAAGGAACCCATGCGTCGAACCACCAGTTCGGCGGAACGGGAAGAATTCTCCTGAGTAGAAGCGCATCAACCATCAGCGTGCATCCGTAGACCTTGGTCATGGAGAGGAGAACCGGAAGAACCTTGCCCTGCCTGAGTCTTTTATGCTCGCGAGGAGTCATTCCCGTGGTCTGCGAGAGCAGAATTCCCTTTGGAACTCCCTGGTCGTTGATCAGTTGCGCATCGACAAAGACTCCGCCCAGTCGAGGATTCTGCTCCATCGTCTGGGCCATGCGCGCGAGTTTCTGCGGCATCCATACGTCGTCCTGATCGCAAAAAGCGATTAGATCGCCGGTGCATAAACTACTTGCCTGCTCGAAGTTTCTGGTAATTCCTTTTGCCGCGCCACCAAGATTCACGGGATTGAGGTTGAAGCGAACCGGAAAGGGAGCAGTATCGGCAAAGTTACGAATTATTTCAGACGTTCTATCCGTAGATCGGTCGTCGCAGATAACAAGTTCGGCAGGAAGTCGCGTTTGGGACGCAATACTCTCCAGTTGTTGCTGTAGATACTTCTCTCCGTTATAAGTACACATTGCAATGGAAATGCTCTTGCCTTGGGCCATGGCTTCCCTCGGGTCGTCCTGAAGGACGTTGGCGCTGCGGACGTCTGCATCTTAATACCGCCTACATCTTCGCAGAAGGGGAAGGCGGGCGCAACGCCAAGCAAGGCGCGCAAACCCCATTGGGCGGAGTCTGGGAATAATCTATGACGGTACGCTGCGGCGATGTGGGAGAATATGCAGAATGGCTACGGTCGATATTATTATTCCGGCGTTCAATGCGGCAAAATTCCTGCCCTTTGCTCTGGAGAGCGTTGCGGCGCAGACGTTCAACGACTGGCGGATTCTGCTGGTGGACGATGGCAGCACCGACAACACCGCCGAGGTGCTTGCTCCGTTTTTGGATCGTTTTGGCTCCAGGATGCAGGTCATTCGGCAAGAAAACTGTGGTTTGCCTGCGGCTAGAAACGCTGCCATTCGAGCCTCGACTGCCGAGTTCCTCGCTCTGCTCGACGCGGACGACGTGTGGTTGCCTTGTCGTCTCGCAGAATCGGTGAAGATTCTTCAGGAGCGACCGCAGGCGGGTCTGGCCTACGCGGGAATTTCTGGCATTGATTCAGAGGGCCGGATTGGCGGAAGCTTCGAGGGGAATCTGAGACACGCCGAAGGTTGGGTTGCCCCTTATATCTACCGGCGAGATATTGAGTTGCCCTGTCCAACCATTACCTTTCGCAGGAAATGTATTGACGCAGTTGGATTCTTTGACGAAACGATGCGCGCTACCGAGGATCGCGATCTGTGGCTGCGAATCGCCCTACGCTTCGAATTCGCCTTTATTCCCAGGATTATCGCGCAATACAGAGTCTCCGCCAGTTCCATGTCCACCGATCCGCAGCGGATGCTTCGCGCGCAAACGCAGTTCATTGAGAAGCATTACGGTGCGCCCGGCTGCGGATTTGTTGCGCGCCGCATTGCTTTCAGCCACTGCTACAAGCAGCGAGCCGACGCTCTGTGGATTCGCCAACAGCCGTGGGCGGCCCTGCAAAGCGCCCTGCGGGCTTTGATCTTGTATCCGCTGGAGATGAGTAACCTGCGAACCGCCGGATCCATGCTTCTGCGTTGCCTTTCGGGAAGGTACACAAGGAACGGCTAGAGCGTTTTCGGTAATGGTGAAGACCGTCGTGGAGCGAGCAACAGCAGATTCCTTCGCTTCGATACGGAATGACAAACAATAGATGCTACGGAATAACAAACAAATTGGCCTATAGCAATTCGGAAAAGTTTCTAAATCTCTAATCCAGCGGCCTCATCTCCTCGGGCAGCGCGGCGATCATCGCCTGGCGCACGGCCTGCATCAACTCCTCGCGCGAGGCGTAGTTCGCCGGATAGATCGCCGGTAGCATGGTAACCTTGGCCAATCCCGGCGTCACGGCGGCGCTGTGCTTGCGCATCATCTTCTCGGTTCCGGTAACGACCACCGGAATGATCGGCGCTCCCGTCTCCATCGCCATGTAGAAGGTTCCGCGCTTGAACGGGGCCAGTCGTCCATCCTTGGATCGCGTTCCCTCGGCGAAGATCAGGATGTGCAGCCCGGATTGCAGCGCCTTCACCGCTGCGGCCACGCTGGACTGAGCGGCAGCCCGGCTGCGTCCCCGTTCCACGGGAATGAATCCACCCATTCGCATGGCGGTTCCCAGAAAGGGGATGCGCATCAACTCATTCTTCAGCACTGCCGCGCTTCGTCCCGGCAATGCGGGAAAGATTACCGGAGGATCGAGGTTCGAGACGTGGTTCGACAGGTAGATGCAGCTCACGCCGGCGGGAACATTCTCCTGCCCGCGCACCTCTACGCGAATCCCTCCGGCGCGCAGGCCCGTACGCAGAATCCACATGATGATGCGGTACAGCCGATCCACATTGCCCACCACAAACGAGTAGGGAATCCCCAGCACTCCGGCCAGAGTCCCCAGAACGACGTACGTCAGCACCATCTTGAAGGTCACAAACATAGAGCTTCCAGAATATCGCACCCGGTGGTGTGCCGAGCCGTCCTTTCCGCGCAAACCGCCGGAAACTGCGAAGGACGCACACAATAGCCCAATACTGGGGTCCGGCGAGCCATAAATAATTACCCATCCCAGCCACCTGTGAGCCTGTCCAGCCCTGTCCTCCAGTGCTACCCTTGAATCTTAGCCATGAGCCACGAAAAAAACTCCAAATCGCCCGCCCAGCCGCCAGCCGAGTCCTCCGCCAGCAACCTTCCCAAGGCCTATGATCCCTCGATCATCGAGCGCCGCTGGGCCGAGTATTGGGTCGCCGAGAAGCTCTTCGCAGTCCCCAGCCCCGCCGCAGAGTCGGACGCCTCCTCCATGCAAGATGTGGGGGAGAACAGCTCCGCCGCCTTCACCCAACTGCTGCCTCCGCCCAATGTTACCGGGCGTCTGCACATGGGTCACATGCTCAACCAGACGGAGATGGACATCCTCACCCGCTGGCACCGCATGCGCGGGCAGAGATCGCTCTGGGTTCCCGGCACCGATCACGCCGGCATCGCCACGCAGATGATGGTCGAGCGCCAGCTTGCCAGCGAAGGCTCATCCCGCAAGCAGTTGGGCCGCGATGCGTTTACCGACCGCGTCTGGGAGTGGAAGCGGCAGTATGGCTCGGCGATCACCGACCAGATGCGTCGGCTCGGGGCCAGCGTCGATTGGTCGCGCGAGTACTTCACCATGGACGACCACCTCAACGTAGCCGTCAAGGAGTCCTTCGTCCGCCTGTATGAACAAGGTCTCATCTATCGCGGTAGCTATATTGTTAATTGGGATCCCATCCAGCAGACCGCCGTCTCCGACCTTGAAGTTGTCCACGAAGATCGCCTAGGCAAGCTGTATCACATTCGTTACCCCTTTACGGATGGAAGCGGCGAGATCGTCGTCGCCACCACGCGCCCGGAGACGATGCTGGGCGACACCGCCGTAGCCGTCAACCCGACCGACCCGCGCTACACCGCGATGATCGGCAAGCTGATCTCGCTGCCCCTGAGCGGCGTCTCTGGCTCTGCCAACCGCGAGATTCCCGTCCTCGCCGACGACTGGGCGCAGCCCGAGTTCGGCACCGGAGCGGTCAAGGTCACGCCCGCGCATGACCCCAACGACTTTGCCATCGGCCAGCGTCACGGGCTTGCCTCGATCACCATCCTCGACACGTCGGCCCACATCGACCTGCCCGGTTCGCCGTACCACGGGCTGGATCGCTTCGCCGCGCGCGAGAAGATCGTCGCCGACCTACAGACCGCCGGCCTGCTGGTCGACATCAAGGATCACAACCACGCCATCGCCCTCTCGCAGCGCTCGGGTGCCGTCATTGAGCCGCGCCTGTCGATGCAGTGGTTCCTCGCCGTCAACAAGGCTCCCGCCGCTGGTGGAGAATCTATCGCCGCGAAGGCCGTGGCCGCCGTGCGCGATGGCCACATCAAATTCACACCGGAGATGTACTCCAAGACCTACTTCGAGTGGATGAACAACATTCACGACTGGTGCATCTCTCGCCAGCTCTGGTGGGGCCATCGCATTCCCGCGTGGCACTGCGCCGACTGCCGCGCCCTCACCGTCTCCCGCGAGACGCCCACCGCCTGCTCCACCTGCGGCTCGGCCAACATCACGCAGGAGACCGACGTTCTGGACACCTGGTTCTCGTCGGGACTGCTGCCGTTCACCGTCTTCGGCTGGCCCGGGAACGCCGATTCTCCCAGTAAACATCGTCATTCTGAGCGCAGCTCAGAATCTCCGTCGTTGCCTTCCACCTCGAACCTCGAAAACCTCACCCCAGACCTAGCGGCGTTCTACCCGACCTCCGTCCTAGTCACCGGATTCGACATTCTCTTCTTCTGGGTTGCGCGCATGATTATGCTCGGAACCCATTTCATGCTGGACGTGCCGATGGCCGATGGTTCGCCGCGCACTCTTGCTGAAGCCGTTCCCTTCCGCGAGGTCTACATCCACGCTCTGGTTCGCGATGCCGATCGCCAGAAGATGTCGAAGACCAAGGGCAACGTGATTGACCCGATCGAGATCATCGAGCGCTTCGGCACGGACGCGGTGCGGTTCACGCTGGCCAGCATGGCCTCTCCCGGCACCGACATCGCCTTCAGCGAGGCTCGCACCGAGGGCAATCGCGCCTTCGCCAACAAGATCTGGAACGCCGCCCGCTTCCTCTTCATGAACGTGGAGCGCGCCAAAGAGGCTGGCATCGAAGTCATCCTGCCAACTCTCGTTCCCACTACAGATGTGGGAGCCCCATCTTCACCGACGGACTCATCGTCGGCTAAGGTGGGGTCGGCCACTACCGACGCCCTCGAATCTCGCTGGATTCTCTCTCGCCTCAACGCCGTCTGCGCCGAGGTCCACCGCGCCCTTGACGACTACCGCTTCGACGAGGCGGCCAGCGCGATCTATCAGTTCTTCTGGGGCGATCTCTGCGACTGGTACCTCGAAATCGTCAAGCTTCGCCTCAACTTTGAGCCGACCAACGATCTGCCCTTCCCCACCTGCGAGGACGCCGAGGAGTCCGTCGCTCAGACCACCTCCGCTCTTACCACCTTCATCGCGGTCTTCGAGTCGGCCCTGCGCCTGCTCTCGCCCTTCATGCCCTTCCTCACCGAGGAGATCTGGCACGCGCTCTACGCTGGCCTGCCTCCGGCCAAGTCCATTGCGCTTACCCGTTACCCGCAGCCCGAGGACTACGTCTGCGACCAGGCCGCTCTCGCCGAGATGCAGACCCTGCAAGAACTCATCACCATCCTGCGCGGCCTGCGCAAGGAGATGGGAGTTCCCGACAAGGAGTCTGCGCCGATCCTCATTCACGGTGACGAGCAGACGCTGAATGCTATCCAGTGGAATCAGGATATTCTGGCCAAACTCGCCCGCGTCAGCGACATCAAGGTCTCCGACGTCGCCCTTACCGGCAACAACGCGCGCGGCACGGCGAGCTTCGACGTGGCCGTCGTCTACGAGCGCCAGATCGACATTCCCGCCGAACGTGAGCGCCTGACCAAAGACCTCGCCAAGTACGAAAAGGGACTCGTCGCCGCCGAACGTCAGCTCGGCAACGAGGCCTTCATGGCCAAGGCTCCGGCGCACATCGTCGAAGGCCTGCGCAAGCAAGCCGCCGAAACCCGCACCCTCTACGACAAGACCAAGGCCGCCCTCGAAGCCCTACCGGAAAACAACTGAGTGGAAGAAATCCAACCGGAAGAGATGAGGCCGGAAGGGCACACGTAAACGCGCGCCCTTCCGCTGGCCCATCCCCTTACCCAGAATTCTGCGTCCATTCCAGCCTGGAGGTGCGCCCCCCGAAGCGAGGGATGTAAGCCAGCAGCGAAGGGATGCGAGCCAGATTCCCCACGCTGGTTTACCATGAATCATGGACTGGAAATCCCGCCGCATCACCACACTGCTTGAGGCTGCCCTCGTCGAGGACAAGGTTGCTCACGATGTCACCACCGCGCTGACCATCGATCCCAACCTGCGCGCCACCGCCACGGTCATCGCCAAGCAGAGCTGCATCGTCAGCGGACTCGGCTGCATCTCCGCCTTCCTCTCGCTCTACGGCAAGCTCTCCACCAAGCCTGCGCGCCGCTTCGAGGTGGTCAGCCACCCAGAGATCTTCGACGGAGTGCGCGTCAAAAAAGGCCAGGCCATCGCGGTGATTCGTGGCAACGCCGCCGCCATCCTCTCCACCGAGCGGGTTATTCTGAACCTGATGCAGCGCATGAGCGGCATCGCGACCATCACCAACGAGTACGTCAAGATGGCCGCCGCAGCGAAGTCTCCCTCCGGCGTCAAGACCCGAATCCTCGACACCCGCAAGACGATTCCCGGCCTGCGCGCGCTGGATAAATACGCCGTCAGTTGCGGCGGGGGCACGAATCATCGCCTCGACCTGCAGGACGGAATCCTCATCAAGAACAATCACATCTCGCTTGGCGGAGGTCTGCCGACCGTCCTTGCCAACGCGCTGGCCAAGCGCAAGCCCGGGCAGATTGTGCAGGTCGAAGTTCGCACCCAGACCGAGTTGGAGCAGGCCATCGCGGGTGGGGCCGAGTCCATCCTGCTCGACAACATGACGCCGAAGGAGGTCGCCAAGGCCGTCAAGTTGCTGCGCGACAAGCTGCCCAAGGCCACCATCGAGGCCTCCGGCAACATGAATCTGAAGACCCTGCGCAGCTACGCCAAGACCGGAGTGGACTTCATCTCGGTCGGCGCGCTCACCCACTCCGCCATCGCCGTCGATCTCAGCATGAAGATCACCGCCGACCTGCTCTGATGCCGAGCCAAGCCATGAGCCTTCGCGCCTTCGATCTTTTCGCCGTGGAGCAGGCCATCGCCGCCACAGAGTTTGCCGGACACCTGCATCACGTCGCCACCACCAGCTCGACCAGCGATCTGGCGCTGGCTGCCGCGCAGGCTGGCGCGCGGCGCGGCGTATGGATCGCCGACGAGCAGACCGCTGGCCGTGGGCGTGGCAATCACACCTGGCACTCCGTTCCGGGCGACGGGCTTTACCTGACCGCGCTCGTCGCACCGTCGATCCCCATGCAGAGCGCGCTCAGCCTCTCGATGCAGGTGGCCATTGCGGTGCAGTCGGCGATTGCCTCGGTCGCGGGCTTTCGTGTGCGCGACCAGATCGACATTCGCTGGCCTAACGACCTCCTATTGAACGGCAAGAAGTGTTGCGGCATTCTTATCGACACGGCCTCAAACCCCGCGACGCAAACCGCTCCCGCAAGCCTGCGCTATGCGCTCATCGGCATCGGCATCAACGTCAACCACACTGCCTTTCCCGCCGAGATTGATGCCATTGCGACCTCTCTGCGCCGCGAGCAGGATGATCCATCGCAGTCACTACATCGCGAGCCACTGGCGGCGGCGATTCTGATCGCGCTGGACGAGGAGATTCGCCGCCTAACCTCGAACCTTGAACCTCGGAGCCTGAACCTCGAAGCCCACTCTTCCTGGATTCGCGGCAAACGAGTCCTCGTCGAGGCTCGCGACGACGACCCCGGAGGCTATACTGGCATTACTGCGGGACTCGATCCGCAGGGTTTCCTGCGCGTCCAAGGAGACGACGGCCAGCTCCACACCGTTCTCTCCGGCGGCCTGCGCGAACTCTGACTTAGTTTGTCATTCCGTAGCGCAGCGAAGGAATCTGCTTCACCTCGAACCTCGAACCTCGAAAAACTATGCTCCTAGCCATTGATGTAGGCAACACCAACACGGTCCTCGGTCTCTACCGCCTTGCCACGGCGCAGGCTCCTGCGGAGTTGCTGGCGGACTGGCGTATCACCACGCATCGCAACCCCACCATGGACGAGCTGGGAATCCTCTTCCGCGACCTCTTCGCTCTGCGTTCGATGGAGATCGCGCAAGTCACCGGCATCATCATCTCCTCGGTGGTTCCTCCGCTGGATTCCACCCTGCGCCGCGCCGCCGAGTTCTACTGCGGCGTCAAGCCTATCTTCGTCGAGCCGGGCATCCGCACCGGCCTTCCCATCCTTACGGACAATCCCGCCGAGGTTGGAGCCGACCGCATCGTCAACTGCGTCGCCGCCTACGAGTTCTTCAAGGATCCGGCCAACTTCAGGGGTTCCATCCCGCCGCCGGATTCGCCGCATCCTCCGGTCATTGTGGTGGACTTCGGCACGGCGACGACCTTCGACGTTGTCTCCGCCAAGGGCGAGTTTCTGGGCGGAGCCATCGCTCCCGGTCTGGGCATCTCCGCCGACGCGCTCTTCACCCGCGCCGCGCGTCTGCCCCGCATCGACATCCGCAAGCCCGCCAAGGTCATCGGCACAGGAACCGTGGACAATCTGCAAATCGGTCTCTACTACGGCTACATCGGCTTGGTGGACGGCATTCTTGCGCGCATGATCGACGAGCTTGGCCCCGAAACGCGCACTATCGCCACCGGAGGGTTGGCCAGCCTCATCGCCACGGGTTCGAAGTACATTCGCCAGTTCGACGACCGCCTGACCCTCACCGGTCTGCGCCTCATCTACGAGCGAAACTTCGACCAACACGACCGCCCGCGCCAGCCAAAATCGAACCGCGAGTAGGGCGTGTCAGAAATTGCTATAGACCAGGAAATGACTTGTCATTCTGAGTGAAGCGAAGAATCCCCGCATTTTGTTCGCGATGCTATGGTCTACCCCATTATCAAAATGCTCCAGTATCAACACCGCAAAACAGGTTCATGAATTACTTCAATTACTTTACCGAGATCGAAGAGCGCTTCCAGCAGCGGCGCGGCTCGCTGCTTATGCTCTCCACGCTCGACTGGGCGCTGATCGAGACATGGCGCGAGGCGGGCATTCCGCTTGAGGCCGTCCTGAGCGGCATCGACGCGGCCTTCGACAAACACGACGCGCAGTCCCAGCGCGGAACCCGTCGCCCGCGCAAGGTCAACGGCCTCGCCTGGTGCGCGCAGGCTGTCCTCGAAGCCGTCGAGCAATCCAGAGATGCGGCCATCGGCGCAGCGCCAAGCCAGCCAGCCGAGTCCCGTGAATCCGGCTTTGAGGAGGATCGCATCGCCCGCTATATGGATCACAACGCTGCGCTGCTTGAAGGTGCCGCAAAAGATCTTCCCGCAGCAGCAGAAACCGCCGCCCGCCTTCGCGAACTCGCCACGTCTTTATTGTTGTCATCCCGCAGCAAAGCGGAGGGATCTGCTTCTCCCCTGCTTCCCGCGCCGCAGCCCCTGAACCTCGAAGCCCTCGATCGCACTCTCACCGTCCTCGAAGAGAAGCTCTTCGCCGCACTCCTCACCGCCGCGCCCGAGGATCAGCTTGTGTCTCTGCGCGAACAGGCAGCCCGCGAACTGGCTCCCTATCGCGGCAAGATGCAGTCCGTGCAGATCAAGCAGGTGCAGCAGCAGTTCCTGCAAAAACGCCTGCTCGAAGCCTACTCGCTTCCGCGCCTCAGCCTCTTTTACATGCCCCACGAAGATCAGGTCTAAACCATGTCGAATCAAACCCATTCCGCAGCAGAAGACACCTCGGCGCAAGACCGCGCCACTCCAGCCTGCGCTCACTTCGGCACCTGCGGCGGATGCCAGCTACAAGATCAGGCCTACGCGACGCAACTCCGTCTCAAGCAGGCCCGTCTGCGCGCGCAGCTCGAAGCAGCCAACCTCGAACTACCGGAGATTCGCCTCCACCCTTCCGAGCCGCTGGCCTACCGCAATCGCATCCGCCTCAGTCTGGCCGAGGTCGACGGGCAACTCCGCGCTGGATACCTCGGCGCCATCGTTTCGCCCGACGACACCCCAGCCTTTCTTCCCATCAGCGAGTGCCCCATCGCCGCGCCCATCCTGTGGCGAGCTACCGAAGCCTTTCTTGCGCAGATCAACGCGCAGCCGCTTCTCTGGCTGCGCAATCCCAACCAACTTTTAGACCAGCTCGAACTCTTTACCGCCGCCGATGAGTCCAGCCTTCAATTCACGCTCTACATTCGTACCGCCGCAAAGGTTCTTCCCAAGAAGCTCGCCGCCGACTTCACCGCGCTCTGCGAGACCCTGCGCAGCACACTCCCTGAGCTTACCGGGGCAGGAATCTCCATCCTTCCCACCCTCTCCAAGGAGCGCAGCCGACGCAATGAGTTGCCCCGTCCCGGCCCAGCCTGGGGCAGACCCGGCCTCACCTATCGCGTCGCCGAGCTTGATTATTGGGTTCCTCGCGGAGCCTTCTTTCAGGCCAACCGCTTCCTGATCCCTGAACTCCTCGCGCTCGTCGTCAACGACCGCACCGGCCAAGTTGAGAATCTTCATTCCGACCGAAGCGCAGTTGTGAATTCTTTCCGCAACGCATCAACGAATTGTCATTCTGACACTGAACGAAGTACAGGGGAAGAATCCCCGCATTTTGTTCGTGAAGCGAAGCCGCGCACTCTCGCTAAAAATTCACTAGCCTTCGATCTTTACGCCGGAGTCGGCCTCTTTTCGCGCGCTCTCGTCGCAGGCTTCGCGCAGGTCACAGCGGTTGAGATCGCCGAACCCGCAGCCGCCGCGCTGGCCGCAACCAAGCTAAAGAACCTTCACGCCGTCAAGGCAACCACGCTGGACTTCCTGCGCGTCGCCGTCCTCGACCGCGAGCGCCCCGACCTCGTCGTCCTCGATCCGCCGCGCACCGGAGCAGGCTCGGAGGTCTGCGCCCTGCTGGCCCGCATCAATGCGCCGCGACTGATCTACGTCTCCTGCTCGCCCGAGCGGCTCCCCGCCGACCTCGCCGCGCTCACCGCCTCCGGCTATCGCCTGGACGAGTTGCATCTCTTCGATCTCTTCCCTCAGACCACCCACATCGAGACCGTAGCCATCCTCACTCGCTAGCTAGGGCATTTTTACCAAAGGTGTAGAGTGTCGTGGCGCGAGCGAAAAGCAGATTTCTCCGCTTCACTACGGAATGACAAACAAAGTTGCTCTATAGCAATAGTGAAAATGCTCTAGTAGGGTGGACCATCGCGCGGCGAAGTCTCAGTGTTTGATGAACCACATCAACCAGCTCGCGGCAATCGTTCCGCCGACGAAGAGTACAAAGCAGAGCGCGCCAAACTGCGCCATCTTCTTTGGCTCCGAGCGTTGCGTGATCCCGAAGACGATCGAGGTGAACAGAGAGAACAGCACGACTGCGCTGAAGTGCGAGATCGTCATGAGCGCTTCCTCCCGATCGCCAGCGAGTGCGCATCGACCGCCGCAATAATATTCAGCAATCCGCCCACTACGATGAACTTGGTTCCATAATCGGCCACGGCCACCAGCACCGGATCCTGTCCCCAGCCCAGAAACCGCGCCAGCCCGTACAGCAGTCCCGCGCCGAGGTCTCCAGCCGATCCCAGCATATCCAGCGGCTCGCCAAAGTTCATCTGGTAGACCTTGCCCTTGAGCGCTATGCCGATGGCGAACATGCCCACGATCGAGAGCGCCAACAGTCCAGCGCGCCACCACTTGCGCAGCAGCAGGTGCCCTGCTCCGGGAACCAGCCAGCCCGCCAGCAATACCAACACCGGCGAGACTCCGCCAACCGTATTCTCCTCAACCGCCTTGCCACCAGCCACCGCGTACCCCTGTGCCTTCGTCATCCTGCACCCCAATCATATCAGTCGCCAGCCAACTCGCCCGACCTCAACTCGCCACTCCCTGCGCAGGCGGGTCACCCGCGAATGATCTTTAGTAACCTATGAAAGATTTTGCAATTAATTTGTGGAAAACCTATCTTCAGGCCGATACACTATAAATACAAGTTTAGAAATAGTTTCGCGAAGACGTGAGTCGCTTTCCCTATTTTTGCCATTAGCGAGTCTTCTGATTCTCCCGGTCTCAAATACGAGGTTACAATGAATTCCACCCGGCCCTGCAATTTCGTCAAGCACATCATTCTAGTTGGGTTGCTGGCAGTCTCTAGCAGCATTGCCCATGCCACCTCGATCACCTACAACCTGATTGGAGTAACCACTTCGGCTGGAACCGTATCCGGAACCGTCGCCATCGACTCCATTACCGACCTGATCACGGCTGCAAACATCACATTCAACGATGCGGCTGCCGGCAACCCCGTTTTTTCGCAGATAACCGTTGCGAACGCTTATAACGGGTTGAGTCAGGAATATATCTCAGGTCCAAGCAACAGCCCTCTCAACTATGGGGGGCAGATCGCCCTGTATTTCAATACGGCGAGCATCGGCACTGGAAATCTAAACCTTTGCCTCTACGTCGGTTCGTGTGGAATAGAGAGTAATCAAGCTTCGCTTGTGCAGGTTTACGCCAGCAACGGTCAGGACGGCCCCTTCGACATCACCTCGGGATCGCTGAATCCAGCATCGACGGCGACACCGGAGCCTTCCACGCTGTTTTTGCTCGGCACCGGAATCCTTGTCATCGCGGTAGTGACACGACGCAAATTCTTCAAATTCTGAACCGAGTAAAACCTGGTCTGGCCTGTTACCTGAGTCTGTTGGCGAAGCGGTAGGCGATTCCCAAAGTGATCAACTGTGGAGTGAGGGCGCTGGGAGAGAAGCCGGACCATCGCTGGTACTCGTATTCGCCGCGAAGGCGGAGGTGGAGTCCGATCGCATAGTCCGCTCCCAGACCTCCCGCAAAGAGGTTGTAGCCGAGATTGGTGAGACCCTGCGGATAGTTGAAGTCGCCGCGCCCAATCATCGCCTTGGCGTAGGGAGCGATGGGGCCGTAGTTGCGGTGATAGCGTCCGCCGATCGCGTAGGTTCGTTGGTAGGACTGGTCGCCGTTTGGACTGTTGACCTGATGAAACTCCGCCTCAAGGCCGAGGTTTGGCCTGAAGTCGAAGTCCGCGTAGGCGGCGACTCCCTGAAAGGTCTGCTGGCTGTAGTCGGGCTTGGCGGCGGTATAGCCGATGCCGATTTGAAGGTCTCCGACACGCGAGGCGGTCGCGATAGCCTGAGCATGGAGGAGGGTTGCTCCGCCGAGCAGAAACGCGAACGCCAGTCTTCCGATCACGCGAGAACTCCGATTGCAAGGGCAGGTTAGAACAACTGCAACGAAGCCGTAATTCGTTGCGCCGCTAAATAATATATAGCCATTCCCCCTTTGAGTTCGATCGAGGGTCAGAATGACTATATATCTCTAAAGGAACAATTAGCGAGAAACTCTAAAGTCTCGCCCATTCTATACAGATACAGCGAACGTCCTAGTGGAAACGATAGGCCGCTCCAATAGTGACCACAGTTGGGGAGATTCCAGTGGCGTAGGAGGGCCAATGCTGGTTCTCCAGATCGAAGGCGCGGATGACGATATTCGGCGAGTATTGAATGTCGAGGCCTACGCCGTAGGCATAGGCGACGCTGGTTCCACTCGGAACGCCATTATTGTCTTGCTGTTCCTGAATGTAGAGATCGCCGAGTCCCACCAGAGCCTTGCCGTAGAACGTGAATCGTCCACGGGAGGCCATGACTTTTGGGCCAACGAGGGTGGAGAGTTCAGCGCGATCTTTGGAGGTAAGGAGTGCGAGGATGTGGAATTCTGCCTCGGCACCCAGATAGCGGTTCAAGTCATAGTCGGCGTATCCGGTGAACCCAGCGATGTAATCGTCCGGGATAAATGGGTTGCCGACGGGCGTGGCCGAAAAATCTGTCGCTGCTACGCTGAATCCCCCCCCGACCTGTAGATTTCCTGACGAATAGGGGGCGATAGCTTGAGCGCTTCCGAACTTTGCCACGGAGAGCAGGCAAGTGAGCGTAGCTATTACCACGAAGTTCTTCCGCATCGTACGTTCTCCTGGAGAAAGAAAGTGCAACAAATAACGCTGAGTGTTTTCTTTCATCCTACCGTATTCCTCTTTCTCCAGAAGATTTATATCTGGAGAAAGAGGTGAGTAGTGTGCAGGTTACGAACAAATACGGGGATTTCTCGTTCTACTCACGGACGATTACGGTTGGGTAGTCGGGGCAGCTTGCGGAGCGGCATCGACTGGCGGATTGGCTGGGGTCGCAGGCGACGCAGCGGCAGGAGCGGCAGTCGGAGCCGTGGGAGATTTGAAGTAGGAGAGCTTCAGGTAGACCGGCGTAACCTCGAAGGGCATCTTGTCGCGATCGCTGAGGATCGGCTCGAAGGAGGTGTGCATCGGGAGAAGCTGATCGGTCCAGGGATCGAAGCGCAGGAAGCTGGCCAGAGGCATTGCGGCCTGTTGCTTGAGATCCTTGATGTCGAGCTTGATTCCCTTGGAGACCATGGCGTCCATCCAGAGGCTGTTGTCGCTGTCGCTCTTGATGAGGGCGTCGCCGAGGACCGGCTGATTGAGCGCAGGCAACGCCTTGACCCGCTGCTGAAGCTGCTGGAGATAGAGGCCGAAGTACTTCTGCCCGTCGACCAGATCCTTGGCGTTCAGCAGTTCCATCGCCTTCTTGGCAGCCTCGGCGTTATCCACTGCGGTGTGGTGCATGGGGATGCGCTCGAAGACCGAGGTGGAGGGAAAGAGCAGACGGTCGTTGAAGGCGTACTTGGTGTCCAGACGGTGGCCCAGAATGATGTGAGCCAATTGGAAGGCGAGGATGGCGTTGAGGTTGCCCATCTGCTGTGCTCCGTCGGCAGTGACCACGCTGGTGCTGTCGATCAGGCCCTTGGAGAGGATGATGGTGTTGCCCACGGCGAGCGATTCGAGCGGCTCGGTGAGCAGGGTACGCACACGGATCGGGCGACTGGTCTGAACGTTGTTATAGACCAGAATGTTGCTGGCGAGAGCTTCGAGAGTCTTGTCGAATTCGCTGGGAGCGTCCAGCAAGCCGGCCTGAAAGAGCCGTTCGATGACGTTGTCCTCGGCCTGCTGCACCCACTCGCGCTGCGCACCGAGGGGGCTGAGGTCGGGAGCGTCGTTCGATACATCCTGCGCGTTCTGCACCTCCAGCGAAGTGTTGGTGGCGTCGGTCTCGGGAATCTTGAGAGCGTATCCCCAGATGTAGTTGATCGCCTTGAACTTGAGGGTGCTGCTGGTACTCTTGGGATCGCTCTCCTCGACGTAGAAGGCGGTGGGCAGCCAGAGGTCCGGCTGAATGTTGGTGCGCCAGCTATCGAAGTGGTAGAACTCCTTGTGAGTCTCGATGGTTCCGGCGAAGTCGCCGTTGAAGCGGACGATATTTCCGCCGTGCGTCTCGATCCAGATGCGTCCGGCGAAGCGTCCGTAGGCACCGTGGCCCGTTGCGACAGGAGTTACATCGAAGACGGCCGTGGGGACGCTGCCGAGAAAGTCGTTGCGAACAAAGAGGAAATTATAGTGCTGGCGATCGAAGTTGTTGGAGTCGATCAGCATCATCTGCACGAAGCCAGCCTCGTTGAAGGAGAGACTGAGACTGTTGGAGATGCCAGTCAGAGCAGCCAGAGAGCCCTTGAAGGCGGCAAAACCCTTCTTCTTGGCCTTGAAGTTGCCCTTGTTATTCTTGTACACGTCGTCATTGATGACCTTGGCGAAGTCCACGCGGGCCAGAAAGTGCTTGTCCATCTCTGGAACCTGCAAGAGGACGGAATCGGGCTTCATGTTCTGGATGTAGGTCTCGACCAGGGGCGCACGCTCCCTGACAACCTTGACGACTTCCTTCTCGCGCACCATGGACTTGTCGATGAGAGCGTTCTGAGCCGCAGTCGGCTTGCGCCCGGGCATGGAATCCTGTACGGGCTTCTTCTTGCCAAAGAGAGAGGGCATGCCAATTGCTGCCACGGCTGGTAACGATGTCGCGAGAAGAAGTGCCAGCGATGTTGCTGCGATGGATCTTGTGCGGAGAATCATGATTTGCGGCTCCCTGTGGCGACCTTGCGGCCCCCTTCGTAAATAAAACTCATCGATGTGAAGCAATCAATTCAATTCAAGATGCGATCAGTCCACCTATCGTACATAGGAAGACTGACATAACTGAAGCGTATTCCGCCAATCTGCGACAGATCCAGACTATCCTGCTAGCTGGAAGGCTACATTGACGATTCCATCCCACGCAATGGGGTTACCCGAGGCATCGGTTGCCGGTTCAAATTTAGTGGACATAATGGCACGCTTGGCGCTCTCGTCCAGACCGTGTCCCAGACCGTTGATGATGCCGAGGACAACGACCGCACCATTCGGCATGACGCGGATGCGTAGGGTGACGGTGCCTTCGATATGTAACTGGCGCGCCTCGGCGGTGTACTCGGGCTTCGGCTTGTAGCTGACCTTGGGAGAGGTGCGCTGCATGACGGCGACCGGGCCGGCGGGCTTGGGCATGGGCGGCGGCGTTGCCTGACCGAGATTCACCTGACCAGCGGAGCGATTGGTTGCGGTTCCCGATCCACCGACGACTCCGTGCGGAATTCCAACGGTCTGAATGACTCCGTTGCCGTGAATGCTGGTTCCGCCGGGACTTCCGTTGCCGAGGTTGATCTTGGTAGAGGCAGGGCCGTTGCCGGTGTTGGCGGAGTTCATCCCGGGCATTCCCGCGCCGAGATTGATCTTGGATACCGACGGTCCCTTGAGATTGTTGAGCGGGCTGGTCGTGTTTCCCAGACGAACGGCAGAGGGATGCGCGTCGTTATTGACGACCGAGGCGGCCTGAGGATGGGAGAGGCTCACCACCTTCGGGGCAGCCATGGCGACGACCTGTTTGGCTGCGACCGGAGCGAGGACGGGCTTGGGCGTGTCCATCTTGACCACGGGCTGCTTGGGCGCGTCCGGCGGCTTCACGGGAGGAGGAAGAATTCGGGGAAGCTGCACCTCGACCTTGGGGAGATCCAGAACCGGCGGCGGCTTGGGCGGAGGAGGAACAAACTTGGGCTTGACCGGCTCAACCTTCTTTGCGACGACCGGTTCGGTCAATTCGGTGAGCTTCTTGTTATTGAGGTCAATCGTCTTCTTGGTGGCTGCTCCGACAATAATAATGACTAACGCGAGAAGCAGATTGACCACCAGTGACACAATGGTAGACACCTTGCTCTGGGAGCCGTCATCGAGAACGCCAAACTGGGCAAACTGTACGCTAATCGGCTGGCCGCGTTCTTCACTTCGAAGGGGCAATGCCATATTCGGTGAATCCTTCTCTCTATCGGTCGCTCTGCGAGAGGGCGGCAGTGTGAACATAAGTATGACGCAATCTAAGACGTTGAGGAAGCAAATTACGCTTACAAGCAACGTGGAACTGAAGAACAAAACTCAAACGACCGTATTCTGTAGCGGTTCATAAGTAAATATTCAGAAATAAACTCGATCTTCGGCGATCAATCTTTCTCTTGTGAACCAAATACTCGTTGAAAATAGAAGGTTTATGGCTAAACTAGTACCGCGACCCTATCGCGACCCCATAATGATGTACTCCGTGCTCTTTTCGTTTGTCATCCCCGAAGGGGATCTGCTTTTGTTTTTCTAGCAACCTTTTCATTCGGTCACACTACTAGAGCATTATCGGTAATGAGTTGGCCCTTGTGGAACGAGCAAAAGCAGATTCCTTCGCTTCGCTACGGAATGACAAACAAATTCGCTACGGAAGGGAAAACATAACGGTCTATAGCAATTCCCCCCAATTGCTCTATGATCTCGCCCTTTCAAAACATGAACTTACGCGGAGATCTTCTGTTTCTCCAGAACAGGACTCGTCGCTTCGCTGCGAATATTGATCCATCTTCTCTCTATTTGACTCTTCTGGTAATCACTCGTTTGCTCCAATTGCCTATACTTTGGTTGTAGCGATAAATGATGCATGGGGAGAAGCAATGAAGATTCTGGTAACAGGTGGTGCTGGGTATATCGGCGGAACCGTGTCAAGACTTCTGCTGTCGGGCGGCAATGAAGTTACGATCTACGACAATTTTTGTCATAGCAAACGATCCGCAGTCCCTGCGGGAGCGGAGCTGGTCGAGGGCGACGTGGCGGATCGCGCGCTGCTGGAAAAGACGCTTAAAGCTGGGCAATTCGATGGGGCGATGCACTTCGCTGCGCTGATCGAGGCGGGCGAGAGCATGAAGGTGCCCGAGATCTACTTCCGCAACAACACGGTGGGAACGCTCTCGCTGTTGGAGTCGATGCTGGCGACCGGACACAACAAACTGGTCTTCAGTTCGACGGCAGCCTGCTACGGCGAGCCGGTGACGACTCCGATTCTGGAAGACGCCAAGCTGGAACCGACCAACGCCTATGGCGAGAGCAAGCTGCTGGTGGAGCAGATGCTCAACTGGTTCAATCGCATCCATGGCTTTCGCTACGCCAGCCTGCGCTACTTCAACGTGGCCGGAGCGAGCAGCTTCAACATCGGCGGCGTGACGGCGAGCTATGGCGAGGCGCATGAGCCGGAGTCGCACCTGATTCCGCTGGTGCTGGACGTGGCTCTGGAGCGACGCAAGAGCATCAAGATCTTCGGCAAGGACTATCCGACGCACGATGGCACCTGCATCCGCGACTACATCCATGTGCGCGATCTGGCGGACGCGCATCTTCTGGCTCTGGCGGCGCTCAAGGAGAAGAGCCGCTTGATCTACAACATCGGCAACGGGCAGGGTTTCACGGTGCGCGAGGTGATCGACTCGGTGCGGCGCGTGACCGACAAGCCAATCCCGGTGGAGGAGTGTGCGCGGCGCGAGGGCGATCCGGCGGTGCTGGTCGCAGGCTCGGAGAAGATCAAGCTGGAGCTGGGCTGGAAGCCGAACTTCGCCGATCTGGACGCGATCATCGCCAGCGCGTGGGAGTGGCACCAGAAGCGCTACGCGTAAAGGACAGGGAGGGGTGCAGGATGTTTGAAAGCATGTTTCAACTGCCGTTGCCGTGGATCGAGAAGATCGTGCGGCCCATCATTGTGTACCTCTTCCTGATTCTGTTTCTCCGCCTCTTTGGCAAGCGCGAGCTGGCGCAGTTGAACCCGTTCGATCTGGTGGTTCTGCTGAGCCTGTCGAATACGGTGCAGAATGCGATTATCGGCAACGACAACTCGGTGACGGGAGGAATTATCGGAGCCTTCTCGCTGCTTGCGATCAACTGGCTGTTGATGATGGTTCTCTTCAAGATGCCGAAGGTGGACTCCGCGCTGGAGGGCAAGGAGTCGGTGCTGATCGCGCACGGCGTGGTGAACAAAGCGGCTCTGGAGAAGGAGACCATGACCGAGATGGAACTGCTCTCGGTCATCCACAAGCAGGGGCTGGACGAGTTCTCCGAGGTGGAGAGCTGTGTGCTGGAACCGAATGGGACGTTCTACGTCGAGGCGATCAAGCCCTCGACCGACGAGAAGCAGATCGCCTCGCTGAAGGACGCGCTGGAGACGCTGACCCATGAGGTGCGCACGATGCGGGCGGAGTTGGCCGAGCGGTCGTAGAGCATTTTCACTATGGCTATAGAGCGCTAATTTTTGTCATTCCGTAGCGAAGCGAAGGAATCTGCTGTTTCCTTCGCTTCGCTACGGAATGACAAACAAAACGGATCTGGATTAAAGCATTTTCACCAATAGTGTAGAGTGTCGCGAGGCGAGCGAAATGCGGGGATCCTTCACTCCGTTCAGGATGACAAACCTTGGTTCTCTATAGCAATAGCAGCTCTCTATAGCAATAGCGAAAACTCTCTAGCGGATGGCGGCCATGGCGGCGCGGAAGAGGAGTTCAAAGTCCTCGGCGGCGGCGGGCTGTTTGGCGATGGCGGTCTCGATCGCCCGTTGCGCGATGGGCCGCGCGTAACCCAGATTCACCAGAGCGGAGAGAGCGTCGTCGCCAGCGGGACCGTAGGCTGCGGAGGCAGAGGCGGGAGCTACGGCCATGTCGTCGAGCTTGTCCTTCAGTTCGAGGACGACGCGCTCGGCGGTCTTCTTTCCAATTCCTGGAATGCGCGTGAGCGTGGCGTGGTCGCTGTTGCGGATGGCCGTAACCAGACGCGATGAATCGATGCCGCTAAGCACCGTGATGGCCAGCTTGGGGCCGATGCCGCTGATGGTGAGCAACTTCTCAAAGAGGCGTTTTTCCTCGGATTCAGCGAATCCGAAGAGAGCGAGCTGGTCTTCGCGAACGTGGGTGAAGATGTGCAGGCGCGCCTCTGCGCCCTCGGGCGGCAAGGTGGTGAAGGTGGCAACGCTGATGGTGACGTCGTAGCCCACGCCGCCGCACTCCACGATGGCCTGGTTGGGAGACTTTGAGAAGAGGCGTCCGCGCAGGAAAGCAATCATATCGCCGATTGTACTTCTCCAGAGCGTCTCGATGAAAAGCGGTCGATTGATTCCGGGGAGTTCGCGGGGAAAGACTCAAGAAAATCAACGGGGAAACCTGAATTGTATTCAGATTGCAACACCCTGTTCATCCCTCTGTCACAGGAACAACCGAGACTCATACATATTCCTACGGCCCAAATACTCGACTCTTTTTCCACTCAATTTGTCCTACTACGAAGGGAATTCTCTACATGAATCTGCTATCGCATCGTCTCGCACGACTGGCGCTATGCGCCGTACTAACTTTGCCGGTGGTCTCGACCATCGCTCCGACGCCTCTGCTTCATGCGCAATCGAGCGCAAGCCTCTCGGGCACAATCTTTGATCCGCATGGAGTGGCTCTGCCCGGTGCGGTCGTCGTGGTGAGGAATGAAGCCACCAAGGCTGAACGTCGGATGAGTTCGGACGCACAGGGCAAGTACAGCTTCGACAGTCTGTCTGCGGGCAAATACACGTTGCAGGTGGATGCAGCGGGATTTGCTGAGAGCAAGCTGACCAGTGTTGTGGTGGCCTCCGACAAGACGGTCGATCTGCCGATTACGCTGGCGATGGCCAACGTTTACGAGCAGGTAACGGTCGAGGCTGGCGATTCAGACTCGGTTGCCGCCGCCCGCGCTCCGATGGACGCGCTGTTGGCGGAGACCTCCGCACACACCGAGATTACGCCGCAGTTTATCCAGAACTTTGCCGCTCCCACGGCGGACTATGGCGAGCTGATCGCGATGGCTCCGGGCGCGTCGACCACCAACGGCAACGGCATCGGACTGGGCCAGTCGAAGACCAGCTTCCGCGGCTTCTCGGATGGCTTCTACGACATCGACTTTGACAGCATTCCCTTCTATGACACCAACTCGCCGACCCATCACTCCTAGGTCTTCTTCCCCTCGCAGTGGATCGGCGGCATCGACTTCGACCGTTCGCCCGGAACCGCCTCAACGACTGGACCGACGCCCTTCGGCGGATCGATTCATCTGCTGTCGAAGGATCCAGCGCCGACGCAGAGCTTTCGCGGCGGCTTCTCCTACGGATCGTTCAACACCAAGCTCTTCGACGGACAGTTTGATTCGGGCAACCTGCTGCCCAATCACAAGCTCTCGATCGAGGCCGACGTGCAGCACATGAGCTCGGATGGCTACCAGACCTGGAACCATCAGCGTCGCTCGGCCGGCTCGATCAAGGCCGTCTACAAGCTCTCGGATCGGACGACGATCTCCGGCTTCTCCGGCGTGGTCAACCTAGACGCCAACACCCCGAACTTCAACCCAACGCGTTGCCAGATGTACGGCGTGGGAAGCAACTACACCTGCACGGGAACTTTGGCTCCCTACGCTGGATCGGGGATCAACTTCTACCTGGTCGATGACTCCGATCCGGTCAGCTATCTCGACTACAAGTACAACCGTTACCACATCCCTACCGACTTCGAGTACGTCGGCATTCACGCAGAGCGCAGCCACGGCTTTACGATCGACGTGAAGCCCTACACCTACGACTACGACAACGGCGAGCTGTACACCAACGCCACCCCGATCACGGAATCCGCCACGATCAACGGTTCATCGACCTATCTGGGACTGGCCATTTAGCCCTGCAATGTACAGGTCAAGAGCAAGCTGCCCTGCGCCGTCGATAAGTACAACAGCTATCGCAAGTACGGCGAGACCTCGACGATTACGCAGAAGTCGAAGTACGGCGTTCTGCGCACCGGCATGTGGTACGAGTGGGCGCGCACGGATCGTCACCAGTACCCCACCGATCCGCTCAACAACTTTGCCGATCAACTGCTGCCCAACTTTGCCGAGCAGTTCTGGAACAACTCCTTCCAGCCCTATGGCGAGTATGAGTTCCACGCCACCAGCAAGCTGAATGTGACCGCCGGAACCAAGTTCGCCTACAACACCATCAGCACCAAGCAGTGGGCCGACGATGGCAAGACCATCGGCAACCTCTGCAATACGACGGTTACGCCCAACGTCTGCGTCCCGTACATCAGCAACAGCGGAAACTACAGCGCATGGCTTCCCTCGCTTGATGCAAACTATCGCATCATGAGAAACTGGTCGGTCTACGGACAGCTCTCGACCGGAACCATCGTTCCTCCGTCGAGCGTCTATGACTACAACCAGACGATTACGGCCAGCAATCCCACCCCCAGCATCGGCACCGCGCCTAAGCAGCAGCGCTCGACGACCTATCAGGCCGGTACCGTGCTGAAGTTGAAGCAGCTCACCTTCGACGCGGACTACTACCACATCCGCTTCCAGAACAGCTACTCGTCGTTCACCAACCAGACCACCGACGTGACGACCTTCTACCTACAGCCGGCGTCCATCACTCAGGGCTTCGAGGCCGAGAGCAACTACTACTTCGGCCACGGAGTCAGCGCCTACGTCAACGCAACAGTTGGCCGGGCGACTTACACGGGAAATCTAGCGGTCGCCTGCGTCGCCAAAGCGACTGGCTGCACCGCGACTGCGCCTTCGCTGACGGAGAGCGCTCCTTCGGGACTGTGGATCGCGCAGACCCCGTCGGACACCGAGGCCGAGGGCATCACCTACCAGAACGACGGCTTCGATCTGGGCTTCTTCAACAAGCGCATCGGAACGGCTCATCTGGATAACGGAAGCTATCACAATCAGGGAACCATCGATCCGTATACGGTCAGCAATGCGTTCCTGAACTACACCATCCGCAAGGGTTCTCACTTCGACCAGACTAAAATCCGGTTGAGCGTCAACAACCTCTTCAACAACAGCAACGTCACCAACACCAGTCTTACTGGCTCGGTGGTCAGTGCGCCGGTGCTATCGGCCAACGGGACGACCTATGCGGACTCGTTCAACACCGCAGGCCAAACAGCTATTGCGGGTGGCGACAGCGTTAGCATCCTGCCGGGTCGCAGCGTTGTTCTCTCGGTGACCTTCGGCTTCTCCCCCAAGCGGTAAGTCGCAGTATCGAAGAAATACAAGTTGGCATTACTTCTACGCCGGACGTGCGAAGTCAGCACGTCCGGCATTTTTTTATTTGAGCATTTCCTGTATTTCAATAGACCAATTTGTTTGTCATTCCGCAGCGAAGCGGAGGAATCTGCTTTCGTTCGTTGCGCGACAGTCGACGCCATTTGAGGATTCCCCAATGGTGTAGACCATGACACCGTGAGCAGAACGCGGGGATTCTTCGCTACGCTCAGAATGACATGCAAAAGCAGGAGAAAATGCAAAAGCAGATTCCTCCGCTTCGCTGCGGAATGACAAGCAATAGAGCTACGGAACAACAAACAACAGATCTAAAGGATTTCTGTTACAATGCTCCGGTGTAGATGCAGCCGGAGGTGCAGGTCTCATGCACGACGATCTTGCTGAGCGAGGGAAGCGCAGGAACGAGACGCTGCCAGATCCAGCGCGCCAGATTCTCGCTGGTGGGATTCTCCAGACCTTCCACCTCGTTCAGGTAGTGATGGTCGATCTGCTCTTCAAGCGGCTTGAAGGCCGCCTTGATCTCGGAGTAGTCGAGAACCCAGCCAAGGGTTGGATCGAGCGGTCCGCGAACATGCACGTCGATTCGAAAGCTATGCCCGTGCAGGCGACTGCACTTGTGTCCCGCAGGCACGTTGGGAAGACGATGCGCCGCCTCAATCGTAAAGCTCTTGTAGATCTCCATCGTCTCGCTCATCTTCAGATTCCTGCTTATCTCTTATCTCAAATTACTGCTTATTTCTTATTACCGAATTCCTACGATCTTGTGCGTCTGCAGGCTCAGCCGCCAGATGGGGTGATCCATGCAGTAGCGCAGAGCATGCGCCGTGTTGGACTGCTGCTCGGGTCCATCCATCGGCTGTAGAAAAAAGTTTCGGAAGTCCAGATCTGTGTAGCTCTCCGGCATGGCTTCTGCCTGCGGAAAGACCAGCTTAAGTTCATCTCCGCTGGTCTGAATCAGTTTTGCTCCGGCCTTGGGACTGACGCAGAGCCAGTCGATTCCACTCGGCGCGGCGATGGTTCCATTGCTCTCCACGGCAACCTCGAAGTCGCGCGCGTGCAGTGCATCGATCAACGCGCGATCCAGTTGCAACAGCGGTTCGCCTCCGGTACACACTACATACTTCTTTGCTGTGGAAGATGTGGATTTCCATGTTGCATTAATGCGATTGGCTAATTCTTCGGCGGAGTTGAATGCTCCTCCGTCGGAACTATTTACACCGACAAAGTCCGTGTCGCAAAACTTGCAGACTGCGCTGGCGCGATCCTGCTCGCGGCCCGACCAGAGATTGCATCCGGCGAAGCGGCAGAAGACAGCGGCGCGGCCCGTCTGCGCGCCCTCGCCTTGCAAGGTGTAGAAGATCTCTTTGACGGCGTAGCTCATATTTGTTTATCCGTATATATAAGCGGGTCGCTCAGACTATTCTCGCGAAATCCCTTCTGGCGCAGCAGGCAGGAGTCGCATTGACCGCAGGGCTGGCCGCTGGGCGAAGGATCGTAGCAGCTGCTGGTAAGCGAGTAGTCGACGCCGAGCGAAATCCCCTTGCGAATGATCTCTGCCTTGGTGAGCGCAATCAGCGGGGTACGAATCTTCAACGCTTGCCGGCCTTCGACGCCAGACTTGGTGGCGAGATTCGCCATCCGCTCAAAGGCTTCGATGAACTCGGGACGGCAATCGGGATAGCCGCTGTAGTCGAGCGCGTTAACTCCAATAAAAATATCGCTGGAGCCGAGAATCTCTGCCCAGGCCAGCGCGAAGGAGAGAAAGATGGTGTTGCGCGCGGGAACATAGGTGATGGGAATCTCGCCGCTCATCTCTTCGGTCGAACGTCCCTTGGGCACTGCGATCTCCGCTGTCAGAGCGGATCCGCCAAAGGCGCGCAGGTCGATGGTTGCGGTGCGATGCTCCTTGGCGCCCCCTGCACGAGCCACCGCACGCGCGCAGGTCAGCTCCCACGAGTGGCGCTGGCCATAGTCAAACGAGAGCGCATAGGCGTCAAAGCCCGCATCGCGCGCGATGGCGAGGACGGTTGCGGAGTCCAGCCCTCCGCTCAGCAGAACGACGGCTTTGGGCTTTGCCTCGGATTGAATAGTTTCGGACATGAACGACGACTCCCTTGGGTTACGGGTACAAGTTAAGGGTACAACGGTTCGTCGATCTCGCCGAGCTGGTTGTGGCAAAAGAAAGCCCAGACCTCTTCGGCCTGGGCTAAATGGAGAGCTGCATATAACTTCGTCGCACACAGACGAGCAGACCGCGCTACTTGGCGGCGCTGGGAGCCAGTTTGTCGAGGTCGAGGTTTAGTTCCAACACGTTGACGCGGGGTTCGCCGAGCAGTCCGAACTGGCGCGTTGTGATGTGCGAAGAGACCAGACTGCGCGTGGCGTCTTCGCTAATGTGGCGCTCGCTGGCTACGCGCGCGACCTGATAGTAGGCTGCGGCGGGCGAGATGTCCGGGTCCAGACCAGAGGCGGAAGCGGTCGCAAGATCAATCGGCACCGCCGGATTTGTTCCCTTGGGATTGAGCGTCTGCACCGAGGCGGCTACGCGCGTGGCCAGAGCCGTGTTGGTGGAAGCGTAGTTTGATCCGCCGGAGTTGGACGCATCGTAACCGTTGCCTGCTGCGGACGGGCGCGACCAGAAGTAGCCTGGGCCGCTGAAGTTCTGCCCGATCAGGTGCGAACCCACCAGCGTACCGTTGCGCGAGATCAGCGAGCCATTGGCCTGCCTGGGGAAGGCTATATGCGCGATTGCGGTGACGGCGAGCGGATAGACAACGCCCAGCAGAACGGCGGTGACGGCGGTATACAGCAGCGAAGTGATGATGTGTTTCTTCATGACTGGAACCTCGTATCTTGAAGCTTGCAACAGGTGCGTCTTGCACTTGATGAAGAGTCTTGCGCAGCGAAGAAAATTCGGGGATTCTTCGCTGCGCTCAGAATGACAACTCCTGGCCTACTGCAATCGCTTAGACCAGATGGATCGTTAGACCAGATGGACCGATGCGATGAGCATGTCGATCAGCTTGATACCGACAAACGGTGCGATAATTCCGCCCAATCCGTAGATCAGCATGTTGCGCTGCAACAGTGCCGCAGCGGACATGGCGCGGTAGCTAACCCCGCGCAGTGCCAGGGGAATCAGCGCGACGATGATGAGTGCGTTGAAGATGACGGCGGAGAGGATCGCCGATTCGGGCGAACGCAGATGCATCACGTTGAGGATGGCAAGCTGCGGGAAGACGAGCATGAACATCGCGGGAATAATGGCGAAATACTTAGCCACATCGTTGGCGATGGAGAAGGTGGTGAGCGCGCCGCGGGTCATCAGGAGCTGCTTGCCGATGCCTACGATCTCGATCAGCTTGGTTGGGTTGGAGTCGAGATCGACCATGTTGCCGGCCTCCTTTGCAGCCTGTGTGCCGGAGTTCATGGCCACGCCTACATCGGCCTGCGCCAGTGCGGGCGCGTCGTTTGTTCCGTCGCCGGTCATCGCGACCAGCTTGCCCTGCGCCTGTTCGCGCTTGATGAGATCCATCTTGTCCTTGGGCTTGGCCTCGGCGAGGAAGTCGTCTACGCCCGCCTCGCGCGCGATGGCTGCGGCGGTCAGCGGGTTGTCGCCGGTAATCATGATGGTCTTGATGCCCATGGCGCGGAGCTGTTCGAAGCGCTCCTTCATGCCGCCTTTGACGATGTCCTTGAGGTGAATGACGCCGAGGGCGCGGCCGTTCTCTGCTACGACCAGCGGTGTGCCTCCCTGACGCGCAACCGCATCGACTGTGGCGCGAACTTCATCGGGCAGGATCGAGCCATTCTCTTTCAGATAGCCAGCAATCGCGTCGGCTGCGCCCTTGCGAATGCTGCGTCCCTCCATATCGATGCCGCTCATGCGGGTGAGCGCGCTGAAGGGAATGTACTCGACTTTGAGGTTGGCCAACTCACGTCCGCGCAGGCCGTATAGCTCCTTGGCAAGAACGACGATGGAGCGACCCTCGGGCGTCTCATCGGGCAGGCTAGAGAGCTGCGCTGCGTCGGCTAGCTCATGCGCTGTAACGCCCGCAGCGGTCAGGAATTCGGAGGCCTGACGATTACCCAGCGTGATGGTTCCGGTCTTGTCGAGAAGCAGCGTGTTGACGTCTCCTGCGGCCTCTACGGCGCGACCAGAAACGGCGAGAACATTGTGCTGCACCAGACGATCCATACCCGCAATGCCAATGGCCGAGAGCAGTCCGCCAATGGTCGTTGGAATCAGGCAGACCAGTAGCGAGATGAGCACGAAGACCGTCTGCGGCGCGCCGGAGTAGACCGCGAACGGCTCCAGCGTAACGACGGCGAGCAGGAAGATTATCGTTAGCCCTGCGAGCAGAATGTTGAGTGCGATCTCGTTGGGAGTCTTCTGTCGTTCGGCTCCTTCGACCAGCGCGATCATGCGGTCGAGAAACGTCTCGCCGGGATTCGCCGTGATGCGCACGACGATGCAATCGCTGAGGACGCGCGTGCCTCCAGTGACAGCCGAACGATCGCCGCCAGCCTCGCGGATGACGGGTGCGGACTCGCCGGTGATGGCCGACTCGTCGACCGAGGCGACCCCCTCGATGACCTCGCCGTCGCCGGGGATCATCTGCCCTGCGAGAACCTGCACCTTGTCGTTGACGCGCAGGTGCGTACTGGCGATCTCCTCGACCTCGCCATTGGCGTTCAGCTTGTATGCGGTGGTCTCCGACTTGGCCTTGCGCAGTGCGTCGGCCTGAGCCTTGCCGCGTCCCTCGGCCATCGCCTCGGCGAAGTTGGCGAAGAGCACGGTGAACCACAGCCAGAGCGTGATCTGTAGATTGAAGGCAAAGTGACCGCTGCGGTTGAAGAGAAGCAGCGTTGTGACCACGCTGCCCACCTCGACGACAAACATGACCGGGTTCTTGGCCATCTGCATGGGGTTCAGCTTTCGCAGCGAATCCCCCGCCGCGCGACGAACAATCGCCGACTCAAACAGCGCCCGCTTCTTCGATGTTCCTGTGTGTGTCTCACTCATCTCAAGACCTCTGAATTCTTACTCGATAATGCTGTTGGCTAAGGGAGAACTGATTCGATTTCAATATTCCCTCAGGGGCTAAAGCCCTGTCGTAGCTGGGTAACTTGCGGCGAGACTAGAGCCGTTCCTGTAACGGGGTATGCCGTTGTCGAACGAACAGAAAGCAGATTCCTCCGCTTTGCTGCGGAATGACAAATAAATCGGTCTACAGTAATTCAGGAACTGCTCTAAAGTCTTGCCTTTTCAAAACAGAATCGTTGCAGCAATTCCCAACTTGCGGCACGCAGACTTGTTAACGCTCTGCACTATGTAAAGCTGATTCCAGAACGCAGCAGTAAGTGCTCAAGAATCGGCCCAAGACTGAGCACTGGAAAGAAGGTCAGCGCGCCGACGATGACGATGACTCCGACCAGAAGCGTCGTGAAGAGCGGCGTGTTGACCGGGAAGGTGCCCAGCGTTGGCGGCGCGATCTTCTTTTGTGCAAGGTTTCCTGCGACGGCCAGCATCGGCACAATCATCAGAAAACGCCCCGCCAGCATGGTGATCGCCAGCGTCGCGTTATACCAATGCGTGTTCGCGTTGAGTCCGGCAAACGCCGATCCGTTATTGCCCGCCGCAGACGTGTAGGCGTAGAGAATCTGCGAGAGTCCGTGCGGGCCGTGGTTGGAGAGGCTCGACGTACCGAAGCTCGTCGACGACACCGCGACCGCCGAGAAGCCCAGAATGACTACCGGAAAGATCAGGAAGTAGAGCATCGACATCTGCACGTCGAAGGCCTGAATTTTTTTGCCCAGATACTCCGGCGTTCGACCCACCATCAGCCCCGCAATGAAGACCGTCAGGATGACGAAGATCAGCATTCCGAACATTCCCGAACCGACGCCGCCGAAGATGATCTCTCCCAGATGAATGTTGACCAGAGGAATCATTCCGCCCAACGGCATGAAGGAGTCATGCATACTGTTGACCGCTCCGCAGCTTGTGTCCGTCGTTACCGTGGCGAAGAGCGCGGAGTTGGCGATGCCGAAGCGAACCTCCTTGCCCTCCATGTTGCCGCCGGGCGACTGCACTGCTCCCATCTGCACCACTTGCTGATTCACGCCATGCAGCAGCGGGTTGGGCTGCGACTCCGCCCAGTAGCAGGTGGCAACGCCAGCGAGCCAGAGCACCGACATCGCCGCAAAGACGGCCCAGCCATGGCCCGGAGAACGGACCATCTTGCCCAGCGTAACCGTGAGTCCAGCCGGAATCAGAAAGATGGAGAACATCTGCATCAGGTTGGTCAGCGGCGTGGGATTCTCAAAGGGGTGTGAGCTGTTGGCGTTGAAGAAGCCGCCGCCGTTGGTGCCCAGCATCTTGATCGCCTCCTGCGAGGCGACGGGGCCTTGCGCAATCGTCTGCGTGGTCACGGTCGTCGTAGTCGTCTTGCCATCGCTGCCGGTCGCGGTGACCGTCTGCGGCTCAACCAGCGTCACCGTGTCGTAAGGCTTCAGGTTCTGCACCACGCCCTGCGAGACCAGACCCAGCGCGTAGAAGATCGAGATGGGTAGCAGCACCCACAACGTGCCACGCGTCAGATCGACCCAGAAGTTGCCCAGCGTCTTCGATTCGCGCCGTGCAATACCGCGAATCAATGCAATCGCCAGAGCCATGCCCGTAGCAGCAGACCAGAAGTTGTGTGTAGCGAGACCCACCATCTGCGTCAGATAGCTCATGGTGGACTCAGGCACATAGGACTGCCAGTTGGTGTTGGTGGTAAACGAGGCCGCCGTGTTCCAGGCCAGATACGGCTCCACCGCCGCCAGATGCTGCGGATTCCACAGCGGAATCGCTTGCTGTAGCCTCTCGATGATGTAGGTCAGCAGCAACGTGGAACAACTGAAGATCAGCATCGAGACGCCGTACTCGGTCCAGCGCATCTCGGCTTCGGCATTGACTCCGGTGATGCGATAGAGCAGCCGTTCTATCGGCCCCAGAACAGGATCGAGAAAGGTCTTCTGTCGCTCATACACACGCGCCATGTATAGGCCCAGAGGCTTCGCTGCAAGCAACACCAGAGCGAAGAAGACCGCAATTTGTAACCAACCATTGGGAGTCATCAGAATTTCTCCGGACGCAGAAGCGCAAAGACGAGGTAGACCAGCAAGGCTCCAACCAGAACGAGGAGAAGAATATTCTCAAGCATTGTCGCCACCGCCCTTCAGGGACTGGCAGCCGTTGAGGTACAGCACGGCAACGAGGAAGAAGAATATCGACGCTGCGAGGAAGATTAGATCGCTCATGGCTTAGACTCCTGATCCGCCGCGCCTCTTTGTTCCGCGCGACTGGATCAATGATGTTAGTCTCACAGCCATCCACGTAGGAAATCCGTAGGAATGGAGTTAAGATTTGGTAAAGCCTGCGCTCGTGGAATCGACCTCATCTCGATTGACGTTCCGGCTAGCCAACTGCGGGTTCAGGCGATAGCCGACCCATGGTTCGCTGAGGATGTACTGCGGCTCGCCGCTTCGGCCCGCATCCGGCTCAATTTTCTTGCGCAACTGCGCGATCAGGACACGCAGATACTCCGGCTGATCGGCTCCGGCCGCGCCCCAGACGGCGCGCAGCAGCACTTTATGGGTCAGCACGCGATCCGCATTACGCGCGAAGACCAGCAACAAATCGAACTCCTTCGGCGTCAGGTGAACCTCGACGCCGCGCACCAGAACCTGATGCCGCTCCACGTCGATGCGGAAGTCGCCAAGCTCGATCTGATTGGCCTGCGCCTCGGTCGTCACCATGCGCCGCGACTGCACCCGCACCCGCGCCAGCAGCTCCTGAATACTGAATGGCTTGGTGATATAGTCGTCGGCGCCCTCGTCGAGTGCGGCCACTTTGGACGCATCCTGACTGCGCACCGAGAGCACGATGATGGGAATCTGTGAGCGCTCGCGAATCTCTTTGGTCAGCGCGATGCCGTCCATCCCCGGCATCGCGAGATCGGTGATAACCAGCTCCGGCGGCGTCTTCAGGAACTGCGCCAAGGCATCGTCGCCGTCTTTGGCGACCATCACCTCGTGCCCGTTGCTCTGCAACGAAGTGCGCAAGACTCGCGTGATCTGCGGCTCATCATCGACGACCAGGATCCGCATCGGGGCCCCTTTCCAACGTGACTGCTTGTCTTATCGAGCTCTCGCAACTTCTCAGCAACGAGTACCTCGAACCACGAACCTCGCCCCTTGAACCTGATTCTTTATGACGCCTGTTGCGTAATGATGTGTACATCCACCAGCGGAGCGTCGCTCATGAACTGCTGTAGCGCAAGGTAGTACGCATACTTCTTCCAACCCTTAACCGCCGAGCGTCCGAAGATAACCTGGGTAATTCGATTCTTCGCAATGTAGTCTCTGGCTGCAATGGGAACGCTCTTGCCCTTGATTCGCACCACTCGCGCTCCCACGTTTTCCGCAAACAGAATGTTGGCTTCGAGCGATCGGCGACGATCCTCCGGCATGTCCGGCTCGGTCTCTACATACAGGACGAAGAACTCTCCGTTCATCGCCTCGGCCATGTAGGCTCCGCGCGCAATCAGGTCGCGCGACTTTGGGTTGGAGCTGATGCAGACGGCGACGCGCTCGGCGATCTGCCAGTGGCCGCTCAACTGCTTGCGCGAAACATAGTCGTCGAGAGTGCGATCGACCGCGCGCGTCACGCGCTGTAAAGCCATCTCGCGCAGAGCGATCAGATTGCCGCGGCGGAAGAAGTTCTGTAGAGCCCGCTCCACGCGCTCCTGCGGGTAGATGTCGCCGCGGGTCATGCGATGCGCCAGCGCCTCAGGCGTCAGATCGCTCATCACGATCTCGTCGGCGCGGTCCAGCACCCAGTCGGGAACCGTCTCGCGCACGGTGACTCCGGTCAGGCTCTGAATACGCGGGGTCAGGCTCTCCACGTGCTGAATGTTGACCGTGGTGAGAACGTCGATCTCGGCTTCCAGAATCTGCAACACATCCTGAAATCGCTTGGTGTGCGCGCATCCCTCGACGTTGGTGTGGGCCAGCTCGTCGATCAGCACGACGTCGGGCTTGCGCGCGATGATCGCGTCCACATCCATCTCTTCGAAGATCGCGCCCTTGTACTCCATCTTCCGGCGCGGAACCTGCTCGATCTGATCGGCTAGCTCGGTGGTGCGGATTCGCCCATGAGTCTCGACGATGCCGATGACGATGTCTTCGCCGCGGCTCTTGCGCCGGATCGCCTCGCTCAACATGCTGAAGGTCTTGCCTACGCCGGGCGCGTATCCAAGAAAGACCTTGAAGCGACCGCGCTTCTGGCCTTCTGCGGCTTCAAGCCACTCTTCGGGAGTCTTGACATGCGGTTGTTCTGGATTCATGGGTTGGCTCTGAAGTCTCTCTCTTGCTACGGTAACGCGATATGGTTCGGTCTGCGCCAATTTATTTATAACGGAGGAATCCGTTAAAAGATCGTAAGTATTCGCTTAATCGAGCTGCGATGCTCTGTACAATTTTGACTGTGACTATTCAACGCATGGTCGATACATTCCGGTGGTTTCTGATTGCGACAGGGCTTGTCGCTATTGTAGCTCTCTATCATCACTACAATCGGGCGAACAATACCACCGTCGCGCTGACTTTACTGCTGCTCGTTCTGGTCGTCGCGGGCAGTTGGGGGCTGCGTTTTGCCCTGGTTGCTTCAGTTGCGGCAACCCTTCTGTTCAACTTCTATTTCCTGCCGCCCATCGGCACCTTCACCATCAACGACACGCAGAACTGGATCGCTCTGTTCGCCTTTCTCGGCACGGCGATCTACGCCAGCCATCTGGCCAGCCGCATCCGCGAGGAGACGCATGAGGCCGACTCGCGCCGCGTTGAATCCGAGATGCTCTATCGGCTTGGGCGCCAGTTGTTGCAGCCGGAAAATGTCGCCCAGTTGCTGAACTTTATTCCGTCGAGTGTGGCCAACGCCTTCAACTGCCCGGCGGTTACCTTGTTCCTCGCCGACGGCGACCGCATCTACCTCTCCGATCCGAAGCGCATCTCCAGCCCGCAGGTGGCGTGGAGCCTGGAGGACGCCTCGACCAGTTCGGTCTATGCGGATCGTACCCGCGCGGAGATCATCCACGACCTGCGCGAGTCGATGCAGCTTCCCGTCTTTCGCTCCTCGGTCGATGGACTTCCGGCGATCATTCCGCTGCACGTCGGAGTGCGACCCAGCGGAGTTCTGCTGCTGGAGACGACCGTGCTTTCGCGCGAGACGATGGAGGCTCTGAGCGGTCTGGTCTCGATGTCCATCGAACGAGCCGAGGCGCTGGAGGCCAGCGCTCTTTCGGAGGCAGCCAAGGAGACCGAGCGTCTACGCACAGCCCTGCTCGACTCCGTCACTCACGAACTGCGTACGCCGCTGACCTCCATCAAGGCCTCGATCACCGCGCTGCTCTCCCAGCAGTCGCTCGACGAAGCCTCGCGCAAGGATCTGCTCGCCGTCATCAACGAGGAGTCGGATCGCCTGAACCTGCTCATCGAGCAGGCCGTCGAGATGGCGCAACTGGATGCGCACAAGGTTCAACTGGATCTGAAACCGATCTCCATCGCCACGCTGCTCCAGAACGTTATTGAACAGTTCAAGGCCAGCGATCCCCAGCGCGAGATTCGCCTCACCCTCGCCAGCTTCCTGCCCAACGCTCTGGCCGACGCAGCCTGGATCGAAAAGGTGATGACGAACCTGCTGAGCAACGCCATCAAGTACTCTCCCGCCAATCAGCCCATCTTCGTCTCCGCCGATCCGCAGAAGAACATGCTGGCCATCAGCGTGGCCGACCGCGGAGTGGGCATCGACCCGCTTGAACAGGGCATGATCTTCGACAAGTTCTACCGCGGCCCGGCGCAGCGCAATCGGGTCAACGGAACCGGAATGGGACTGGCCATATGCCGCGCCATCGTCAATGCACACGGCGGCACGATCGGCGTCACCAGCCAACTCGAACATGGCTCGGTCTTCACCTTCACCCTGCCCATCGCCCGCTCCTGAGATCTCTCGGATTCGGCTACAGCATAGAAAATGCTCTCGGCAACAGCGAAGGACAGAGCCGTAGGCGCACCCTTGCTAGCTCTTGGCGCATCCAAAGATACGAAGCGTTACAACGCCAAGGAGTCTTTTGCATGCCCACTTTGTTTGATCCGATTCAGGTTGGGGAACTGTTGTTGCCCAACCGCATCTTCATGTCTCCGCTGACGCGTCTGCGAGGCACGGCAGACCACATTGCGACGCCAGTAATCGGCGAGTACTACAGCCAGCGCGCCAGCGCCGGACTGATTATCTCCGAGGGCATCCCAATCGATCCTATGGGCGTGGGATACGCCAACGTTCCCGGTCTCTGGTCCAAGGCGCAGACCGAGGCGTGGAAGCCGATTACAGAGGCGATTCATCGCGCCGGAGGGCGAATCTTCGCCCAGATATGGCATGTAGGACGCATCTCCGACCCAATATTTCTGAACGGACTACAGCCGGTTGGTCCAAGCGCGATTGCGGCTATTGGAACGGTTAGTCTGCTGCGCCCGAAGCGCGAGTTTTCAACTCCGCGAGCCCTGGAGACAGCCGAGGTCAAGGGCGTCGTCGAGTCCTTCCGACGCGGCGCAAAGAACGCGCAGGACGCTGGCTTTGACGGCGTCGAACTGCATGGAGCCAATGGCTATCTGCTCGATCAGTTTCTACAGGACGCATCGAACCATCGCACGGACGAGTACGGCGGCTCCATCGAAAACCGCGCGCGGCTTTTGCTGGAGGCGACCGACGCGGCCATCTCGGTCTTCGGCGCGGGACGCGTGGGAATGCATCTGTCTCCGCGTGGCGATTCGCATGGCACGTCGGACTCGAACCCGGCGGCGACCTTTGGCTATGTGGCGCGAGAGCTGGGACAGCGCAAGATCGCCTTCATCATTGCGCGCGAGTACGTTGGGCCGGACAGCCTGGGGCCGACGTTGAAGCAGGAGTTCGGCGGAGTCTTCGTCGCCAACGAGGGCTTCGATCAAACCACCGGGCAGCAGCTTCTGGACGAAGGCAAGGCGGACGCCATCGCTTACGGAAAGCTGTTTATCTCCAACCCCGATCTGGTGACGCGATTCAAACAGCAGACGGATCTGAACCAACTGGTGCCAGAGACCATCTATGCGCCGGGCGCTACAGGCTACACAGACTACCCATCGCTTGCGCTGGCGTAACGCGCTGGCATGTACGAGGCTGTTAGCGTTTGTTTAAAAACCCGACGGCTTTCATTCCGCAATTCATTGTCGAATGAAAGCCGTGTCCCGGGGGCTAAAGCCGAACCCATCTCAGAGACAAAAACCGTGGCAAAATAGCGTAATTTTCCTGTTAGAGTATTTCCAATAACTGTGGGTGCCATCCTGCCCCGCGTTTTTTGCGGGATAAGGGTGGGAGGGTGCGTCACTCTTTGCTTGCCGGATCAACAGGAATTGCTATAAATCAACATGTTTGTCATTCCGCAGCGAAGCGGCGGAATCTGCTTTTCCTTTTGCCTTTGTCTGGCAAGGGCCAAGGGCCCGTGCTATATATAGCCTAGGTCGAAGGCCTAGGAAAACTTATGAACTTGTACCATTGGGCCGATAAGGAGTTTGAGTCGGTTACTTGATCCTCGCTTTGCGGAAGGCTTGTGAAATTCGAAAAGGCAACAGGAGAGCTGAATGAAGCCAGACAATGACACAAACAGGTGCGAGAACACGATCATTGAACGCCTTTTGCACGATTCGAATGCTCTATTCATGGGGTTGTTCAACAATACGCTAATCGGCGTGTATGTATTTGATAACAAGCGCTTCATTTGCGTTAACCCACGATTGGCGGAGTTGTTCGGCTACACCCAGAACGAGATGTGCGGCATGGAGTTGCTGAATGTCGTGGCCCCGGATGATCGACATTTGGTGCTGGATCAGGTCAAACTGCGTACTGAAGGCAAAGTGTCCGCCAGCAATTATCGCTTTCAATGTATGCATAAGGATGGCATGCTCTTCGATTGCGAGGTCTACAGCGCCGCCACAGAGTGTTTTGGGAAGCCAGCGACCATCGGAGTTATGCTCGACGTAACCGAACGGAATATAGCACAACGGGCTGTGGCAGACCAACTAACTTTCACCGAAAAATTGATCGAGACAATTCCCAACCCGGTATTTTACAAGGATGAAGAGGGGCGATATGTCGGCTGCAATCCAGCGTTCGAGCAGTTTATCGGAGTCGAGCGAAGCAGTATAGTCGGACGCACAGCCTATGATATTTGCCCTAAGGATTTAGCAGACGTCTATGTTGCCGCCGATAAGGCGCTTTTCAAGCAGCCTGTTCCCCTGAACTACGAAACGGCGGTTGCTTATGCTGATGGCTCCCTGCATGACGTGGTTTTCTACAAGGCTGCGTTCGATAAAGCGGATGGCAGTCTCGGTGGGATGGTCGGTGTAATGCTCGACATCACAGAGCGCAAGCAGATGGAGAAAGCCATATGGCACGAAGCCAATTTCGATGCCCTGACCGGCCTGCCCAATCGCCGCTCAATGTATGATCGGCTGCGCGAGGAACTGAAACGTGCGCGACGCAGCAAATGCAAGCTGGCGCTCTTATTCATCGATCTTGATCATTTCAAAGAAGTGAACGACACGCTCGGTCACAGCGGAGCGGATCTATTATTGATTCAGACCGCGCGACGCATACGCTCGATCCTGCGCGAATCCGACATTGTGTTCCGGCAAGGGGGCGACGAATTCGTCGTAATCCTGACCGACTTGACCGATTGCAAAGCTGCGAGTCAGGTGGCACAGAAGATAATTGACGAAACATCTACGCCATTCAACCTCAACGAGCATCAGGTTTTCATCTCGGCGAGTGTAGGCATAGCCAATTACCCTGACGACAGTTGCGAGATGGAACCCCTTATCATATGCGCAGATCACGCCATGTACGCAGCCAAAGAGCAAGGGCGCAAATGTTTCCGTCACTTCAGCAGTTCGATGCAGACCAAAGTCGTAGATCGTCTCGACATAATCAACGACTTGCAGATGGCCGTGGTCCAGGACCAGATCGAAGGGTACTTTCAGGCGGATGGCCCAGGTCTGAAATGAGCGACAAAATCGGGTGGGCGGATGTCCCACCCTGAGCTTTTGAAATCTTGATCCAACCCAAAAGTGGGTGCCTCATCCTTGGCTTTTTTCCAGCCCAGGGTGGGTTGCCAAGAACTCGACCTGAATTAGAGCCTTTTCACTTGGGGTAGAGTGAAAAACGATTGTCATTCTGAGCGTAGCGAAGAATCCCCGCATTTTGTCCGTGCCGCGAAGCCCTACCCATTATTGAAAATGGCGGATGGGCCCCCCGCCAAGATTCTCTCTTCAAATCTCCCCGCAAAAAAGCATGTCAAGCCCCGCAAACCAATAACCAACTACGCATCAACAACTTACCCCTAAAAATGCTTGGCATAGTAGTTACCCTCCAACCAGTAAAATAGAAGTATGGATAGAGAAATGGCAGCCCGAAAACGACCCGACCGTCGCGCCGCCCAACTCCAGCAACCCATCCATAATCAATATTTTAGCTGTAAGTATTTTGTAATGAATATCCTGCGGGGATACCCCTACTGCAACAGCATGATTCAAAAAGGCTTCCCCCCAAGATTGATATGTATACCACCCCACCCCCTCACCCAGATGCGTCGCCCCGCCAATGCGAAGTCTGCCCAAAAACTTCGGGCTGTTCAGAGCAATCTGGGCGATGCTCTAAGATGGTTCTCTATGAAGCGTCCAGCCCTGACCGCCGCGCTCCTCGTCCTCGCTCTCTCGCTTGCTGCGCCGCGCCTCGACGCGCAGGCTTCGGATCTGCCCAGCGCGGCTCCTGTCGCCGCCTCCGGCCAGAGCGCGACCGAGCGCGGACGTCAGTTGCTCGACCAGATGGTTGCGGCGCTTGGCGGCAAGGCTTGGCTCGACCGCAGCGACGTTCAGGTTGAGGGCCGCAGCTCCGCCTTCTTCCACGGCGAGCCGAATCCGTACATCACGGAGTTCCACGAGCTGCACCGATTCACTCAGCCCGAGGCCGACCGCATTGGCTTCCTCACCGACCGCAGCATGATCTTTCCCGGCAAGAAGATCGACGTCGTGCAGATCTGGACCGCCGATCAAGGCACCGAGATCACCTACAAAGGCGCGACCTCGCTACCCAAGGATCAGGTTGAGGACTACTATCGCCGACGCGCTCACTCCATCGAGAACGTCGTTCGCAACTGGCTCTCGGCTCCCGGAGGGATGATCGTCTGCGAAGGAACGGTGATGGTCGATCGCCACCTCGCCGACCGCGTCAGCGTCCTCACTGCCAACAATGACGCGGTCACATTCGACCTTGACGCCGCGACGCATCTTCCTCTGCGCCGCACCTTCCAGTGGCGCAACGAGCAGTTCAAGGACCACGACGAGGACTCCGAGGGCTACGACGATTACCACACCATTCAGGGTCTGCCGACGCCGCTCACCATCACCCGCTACCATAACGGCGAGATGGTCAGCCAGCGCTTCCTGACCCGCGTCGTCTACAACGTCCCGCTCACCGCCGACTTATTTGATCCGACGGTTCTGCTCAAGAAGAAGTAGTGAGCATTTATACTCATCAATGATATGAGCGAACAGACCAGCCAGCCCGCAGCCTCCGCACAAACGATGGACATCAACGAGATTATGTCCATCCTTCCGCATCGCTACCCCTTCTTGCTGATCGACCGTCTGGTCGAGATCGAGCGCAAGAAGCGCGTGGTTGCGCTGAAGAACGTGACGATCAACGAGCCGCACTTTGCCGGTCACTTTCCCAGCTTTCCCATCATGCCGGGTGTGCTCATCATCGAGGCGATCGCGCAGGCCGGTGCCGCGCTGCTGCTGACCGAGTATCCCGCAGAGGCCCGCGCCAGCAAGCTGATGGTCTTCACCAGCATCGACGGCGCACGCTTCCGTCGCCCGGTAGTTCCCGGCGACCAGCTTCGCATCGAGGTTACGGTTCTCAACTGGCGCTCCAACGCGGTCAAGATGCACGGCACTGCAATGGTCGATGGCAAGCTGGCCTGCGAGGCCACGGTGATGTGCGCGATGACCGACCGCAAGCCCGTCGCCGCAAAGGGAGCCGCAGCCGAGTGAGCATTCATCCCATCGCCGTAGTCGCCGCCGGAGCGGTCGTTCCAGAGTCCTGCACCATCGGTCCGTTTTGTACGATTGGCCCTGACGTCGTTCTCGGCGAGCGATGCAACCTCGTCTCGCACGTCGTTCTCGACGGCCACCTGACTCTGGGCAGCGACAACACGATCCATCCCTTCGCCGCGCTTGGCGTTCCGCCGCAGGATCTGAAGTACCACGGCGAGCCGACGCGCTGCCAGATCGGCGACAATAACACCATCCGCGAGTCGGTGACGATCTCGCGCGGCACGGTTGGCGGCGGAGGACTTACCACGCTTGGTTCGGGCTGCCTGATTATGGCCTACGTTCACATTGGCCACGACTGCCACGTTGGCGATGGCTGCATTCTGGCCAACGCCGCAACACTCGCCGGCCACGTTACGGTGGAGGACTTCGCGGTCGTTGGCGCGCTCTGTCCGGTGCATCAGTTCTGCCGCATCGGTCGCTACTCGTACATCGGCGGCGGCACGACGATCACGCAGAACGTTCTGCCCTACTCGCTGACCTCGATCGAGCGCAACAATCACGCTTATGGGCTGAACAAGGTTGGGCTGGAGCGGCGCGGATTCACTCCGACGCAGCTCAAACAGCTCCGCGCAGCCTATCGCCTGCTGCAAGCCTCCAAGCTCAACACCACGGACGCGCTGGCCGCCATCCGCGCCACGCTGCCACCCGCCACCGCGCCCGTTGCCACTCCGTCCGCCGCAGAGGTTGCTACCACCGACCACGTCGCGTATCTGGTCGACTTCATCGCCAACAGTCCGCGCGGCATCATCAAGTAGACACTCTTCTTTGCCCAGAGTCGGCCGCCCCTTGCGCGAGTCTTTCCTCACGCAAGGGGCGAGCGGTTCTATCTCAGATCGGCCATGACGGATGGAACCGGCGGACCAGCCGGATTCATCTTGAGGCCGGTGATCTTCAGTGCGTAGGCGTAGTTGCCGGAGCGGTCGGCGGGGAGTTTGATCTTCAGCCCCTCGGCGTTCTGGGTGAAGGACAACTCTCCGGCGTGGCCAAGCAGAGTGACACTCGTGATCTTGCCCTCGAGAACTGCGCCTGCAAGCGCCTTGCCGGTTGCCAGCGAGGCGATGACCGCCGTTTCGCCCGGCCAGGACTGCGCAATCGCATAGAGGTTGTCCCCCTTGGCCGTAAAGCGATAGACGACGGCCTTGGCCGGTGGAGTCGCGGAGACGGATTCTACCGGCGCTGCGACCGCCTTGACACCCTCCTCCGCAGCCGCACCCGCAGCCGCTCCGGCGCTGCGCAGGGCTGCGCCACGCGGCGGCAAGGGCGTGAATCCCTCGCCGTCGATCACCCAGTTATGGGTTCCGTAGATGGCCTCTCCGTTGATTGAGAGCCAGCGACCGATCTCCTTGAGCGTCGTACGTTGCTGGTCGTTGATGGCACCCTGACCGGTGGGCGAGAGGTTCAGCAGCAAATTGCCGTTCATGCTGACGATGGTACACAGCTCGCTAATGACCGCCTGCGGTCCGCGATAGGTCTCGACCGGATTTGCCGCCGAGTAGCCCCAGGTGCTGCCGATGGGCTCCTCGGCGTCCCAGATGCCCTTAAGGATTTGGGTCGGCCCACGCGGGTTCAGTTTTTCAAAGTCCAGTACGCTGCCGGCCAGAAACGCCATTCCCTTGGTCTCGATGGTGACCTGCTTATTCCACTGCAAGGCGCGATTGTAGTAGTAGGCAGCCACCTTCAGCTTCAGCGGATCGTAGTCGCGCGCGTTGATGCCGTTGTCGAACCACATCACGTCGGGCTGATACTGGTCGATCAGCTCGTAGTTCTTGAGCACCCAGTCTTCCAGAAACTCCTGCAGGCGCGCGTCGCTGTGATTGTGCCAGTAGAAGTTGGCGTTCTTCGGATCGTCCACATCGGTTCGGAGTCCCGGCGTGGGATTGACGAAGGTGTAGTGCTCCATATTGTGGCTGGCCACGCCGAACTTCAACCCAGCCTTGCGCGTAGCCACGGCCATCTCGCCGATCAGGTCGCGATGCGGCCCCATATCGGCGGCGTTGTAGGGATTGGTCGCGCTCTTCCAGAGCGAAAATCCGTCGTGATGCTCAACGGTGGGGACAAAGTATTTGGCGCCCGACTCCTTGATCAGCGCGGCCATCTCATCGGCATTGAAGTCCTTGGCCGTGAAGAGCGGTATGAAGTCTTTGTAGCCAAACTTGTCCGGCGGGCCGAAGTTCTTGCTGTGCCAGTCGGCGAAGCTGGTATACATGTACTTCTCGTACCACTCGTTGTGGTAGGCAGAAATCGAGAAGAGTCCCCAGTGCATTGTGATGCCGAACTTGGCATCGATGAACCACTGCGGAACGGTGTAGTTGGCGCGGAGAGACTCCCAGGTTGGCTGGAAGGGCCCGGACGCGACAGGCGTCTTAGCGGCCGCCGCTGCGTTGACAATCTTGGCCGTCACCTGGGGTCCGGACTGGGCGTAGGAACAGGGAGAGAACATCGCAGCAGCAAGAAGAGCGACAGGTAGCGCAACAGATAGCGTTCTCTGTGCCGAGTGAATGGACAGCATCATACCCCTCCGATTTCGATTTAAACGTGCGTATATCTGGACACTCCGAGGATCCGGTTTTCGCAGAAGGCACGCTTCAAGTAAACGGTAAAGTAAACGATAAAACAACGACTCTAACGCTATCGTTCAGCAATCCGATCTGTCAAGAATCAATGTGTGCGAGGTGACATCACACGGACTCTTCGCGATCTCCCACAGCGTACAATTTACCGAGTGAACGAATCAAAAAAACTCGGACTGATTGCTGGCAATGGACGATTTCCCTTCCTGCTGCTGGATGCGGCGCGCGCCGAAGGATTGTCGGTCGTCGTGGTTGCCATCAAGGAGGAGACCGATCCGGAGATTAATGCGCGGGCTGCGGACGACGCGGCGATTCGCGTCCACTGGATGTCGCTGGGAGAGTTGTCGCGGCTGATCGAGACCTTTCAGGCCGAGGGAGTCACGCGCGCCGTCATGGCTGGTCAGGTCAAGCACACGCAGATCTTCTCCAGCATTCGTCCCGATTGGCGGCTGGCCAAACTGCTGCTCAACCTGCGCACACGCAACACCGACATGCTGCTGGGCGCGGTGGCCAAGGTGCTCGCCGACGAGGGCATCGAACTGATCTCGTCCACGCAGTACCTCGAACCGCTGCTGGCCAAGCCCGGAGTCCTCACGGCGCGCAAGCCCAGCGAGGACGAGTGCAAGGACGTCGCCTATGGACGCACGGTGGCCCGTGGCATTGCGGGCTTCGACCTCGGGCAGACCGTCGTCATCGCAGCGCAGGCCTGCGTTGCCGTCGAAGCGATGGAGGGCACAGACGCCACCATCGAGCGTGCCGGCAAGCTGATGCAACGCCATGAAGATGCAGCGTCCACCCTGAGCCGCTCGCTGACCGTCGTCAAGGTGGCCAAGCCCGCGCAGGACATGCGCTTCGACGTACCCGTCATCGGCCTCGCCACCATCGAGACGATGATTCGCGCTGGTGCGACGTGCCTCTCTGTCGAGGCTGGGAAGACGTTGCTCTTCGACGCCGCAGCGATTGTCGCCGCCGCCGACCGCGCAGGAATCGCCATCGTCGCCGAGTAAGAAAGACTATCTTCACCCATCTTCTCCGCATCTAATTTGGGCAGGCCAAGCGCGTGGGCGTTCGCGTTGCATCGCAGGCGAGCGCCATCGTTGCCGAGGCCGAGGAGAAGACAATGCTTCGCAACAGTTCCGCTCTCGTAGTCCTCATCATGATCGTCGCCGTGTGCAGTCTGGCTCTGAAGGCTCGCGCCGCAGAGCCGCTGAAGCCCGGCGCTACCGCTCCCGAGTTCAGCCTTCCCTCGCAGGAAGAGAAGCTGGTCTCGCTCTCGCAGTTCAGGGGGAAGTGGGTCGTTCTCTACTTCTACCCCAAGGATATGACCAGCGGCTGCACCATCGAGGCGCACAACTTCCAACGCGACCTGCCGAAGTACGATGCGTTGAATGCCGTCGTCCTCGGCGTCTCGCTCGATACGGTTGAGAGTCACAAAACTTTTTGCAGCAAGGACTCGCTTACCTTCAAACTGCTCGCCGACCCTGAGCACAAGGTTATCGACGCCTACGGGGTGTCTATCTCTGGCGTGGGGCCGATCAGGTTTGCGCATCGCGACACCTTCCTGATCTCGCCCGCAGGAAAGATCGTGAAGGTGTGGACCGGCGTCAACCCAACAACGCATAGCGACGACGTCCTGGCAGCCATCGCAGCCGAAAAGTAGCAGCCCGCAAGCAGACGCAAAAAGGCCCGGACCTCTCGAGAGGAGTCCGGGCCCTTTTGCTTGCCTAGTCAAACGTTAGCGTGGAACTACTTCTTTGCGACGGCCTTCTTTGCAACAGCCTTCTTCGCGACGACCTTCTTTGCAACGGCCTTCTTCGCAACGACCTTCTTTGCGACGACCTTCTTTGCAACAGCCTTCTTCGCAACAACAACCTTCTTCGCAACAACAGCCTTTGCGACGATCTTCTTCGCAACAGCCTTCTTTGCGACGACCTTCTTCGCTGCTGCCTTCTTTACAACCTTCTTTGCTACTTTCTTAGTGGCCAATGGATTACCTCTCGTCATGGATTTTTTACTGGTGCTCTTGTTGCCAATCGCTTTTTTCAAAGCGACTTTACCGCCGCGCGGAGCACTCAACTTCTTCGCGGCAGATTTCAAGGTTGTCTTCTTCGCGCTCTTGCTGGCTGCCAGCTTCTTGACGACGGCCTTCTTCGCGACAGTCTTCTTCGCCGGAGCTTTCTTTGCAACGGCCTTCTTAGCTGCGGCCTTCGCCGGAGCCTTCTTTGCAGCAGCTTTTGCTGGAGCTTTCTTTGCCGCTGTTTTTTTCGCAGCGAGCTTCTTGGCGGCAATCTTCTTCGCCGCCTTCTTTACGGCTTTTACCGGAGCGCTTGCCTTGTTCTTTTCTGTTGTTGCGGCGGGCGGCGCTGAAGGAATTTCTTGGAGGATAATTACCTCGGCATAAGGTTCCGGCTCCACCAGATCCTCAGATTCATCTTGTAGAAGACCGAGGTCGTCGATTGCATCCGAGATCAACTGCACTACGACCTCTTCCTCATCTTCATCCTCGTCAAAGGATCCATTGTCTGCATATTCGTTTCCGCCGACTACGTCTTCGTCATCGTCCGCAGCCGCATGAATACGGACGTTCTCGTCGAGTCCGTCCAGATCGAGTCCGTCGAACTTGTCCTGCTCATTGAACTTCATCATCGCATCCTCTTCCCGCATTCACGCCGCAAGACGCGCAGCGCAGATTGAATTGCAATTCCTGAATCGCAATGGCATCGCAACAAAGATGCCATTGCATCATGCCACGGATTCTAGCAACAGAATGCATCGCTGCGCCAGCAATGGCAAGCAATCTTTTTCATAAGGTAGCGAATGTATCAGCAATGGTTCCTTATCGGTGCGCGGCGTGATGCTTCGGTCGTGCCGTCTGACTGGATGCGGCGACGTGCGAAGACGTCTTCGCGGAGGACTTCGAAGCGCCGGACGCTGCCTTCGAATGCGAGCTTTTACCCGCATGAACACTGGCTTCCGTGCGATCTCCTGCTCCAGACTTCGCCTTGGCTCCGGACTTCGTTCTGGCTTCAGCCTTCGCACCGGTGTCGGCCTTTACACCTGCTCGCGTCTTTGCGCCGGACTTCGACCGCGATCCTCTTGTTGCGCGCACGTGAGTAGCAGGAGCAAGATGCACCGGCTCGACAACTGCGAGCGAACGATGCGGCGCAATCGTGCTGCTCGATAGATGATTCCAGCGCCGCAGATCTTCCACCGAGATGTTGAATCGATCGGCGACCGTTACCAGCGTATCGCCCGAGCGCGTCGTGTAGCGCAGAGGATGGGTCGCCACAGCGGCATTTGCAATGGGGACGATAAGCTCCTGGCCCGCGCTGATCGCGGCGTTTGCAGCGAGGTCGTTGGTCTCGGCGATCTCCGCTGGCCGACCATGAAGGCTGGTCGCAATGCTGTCCAGCGACTCGCCAACGCGAACGACATGGAAGCGCCAGCTCGTTCGCCGATCTTCGGGAATGCCCTGAATGCGCTTCTGATAGACCTCCTGCGTTCCCACGGGAAGATGCAGATCGAACTTCATATCGCGCGGTGTGCTCATGTGCAGCAGGCTTGGGTTCAGCGCAACAATCTGCTGTAGCGATGCCCCTGTCAGGTCGGCCACCAGACGCATATCGATGGCGTAGTTTACTTTCACCGTGTCGCTGACAACCGGGGGATCGGGCACCATTCCCTCGAGGCCGTACTGCTGCGGGTTCTTCGCCATGATGATGGCGGCGATAATTCCCGGCACATAGTTCTTGGTCTCCTGCGGCAGCGAGTTGCGCCGATACAGCTCCCAGAAATCGGCGTACCCGGTACGCATCACCGCACGTTGTACATTGCCTGCGCCCCAGTTGTACGCAGCCATGGCCAGATACCAATCGCCAAACTGGTTGTGCAGCATCTTCATGTACTTTGCGTATGCGATCGAAGACTTCTCGGGATCGAATCGCTCGTCGTAGTAGCTATTGCGCGAGAGGCCGTAGACGCCCTGCGTCGGCATGAACTGCCACATGCCTCCGGCACCGGATCTCGCATTCACGACCTGCGGCTGAAAGCCGGATTCCGCAACCGCCAGATAGATCAGGTCCTGCGGAACGCCTTCGTCGCGCAGCACCTTCGAGATCATGTCCTTGTACTTTCCGGCGCGTTCCAGCGAACGCTGTAGGTGCGCGTGTCCGGCCGGCGAGTTCGAGAAGTAGCTGATGAATCCGGCCACATAGTCGTTGACCACCAGAGGAAAGTCCGACTGCGTGGTCTTCAACTCCTCCTGCACCTTGGCGGTCAGGGCGGCATTGGCGGGGAAGGTCACCTGATCGGCGGCATCGAGCGGTGCGGCCTCGATCGGCGCGCTGAAGCCCGTCCCCTGCTTCAGCGCAGTCATCTCCAGCGAGTTGATCGCATCCACCAGATGGTCGAACTCGTCGGAGAGCTGCGGATCGCTCTTCACATCCATTCCGCTGGTCAGTATCAGGTCGACCGCAAAGTCGAAGTCGGTTCGCGCCGCCTCCAGCCTGCCTCGCTGATAGTTGTTCACGCCGCTGCGATAAGAGCTCTCGGACTGACGGATGATCTGCTGGATCTTTGCGGCGCGCGCTGTCTTCGCCGCAATCTCTGCCGACTGCGCCTGCGTCGTCGCCGGAGCAGACGCCGCGCTCTGCACCGGAGCGGTCGTCTCGGGAGCCGTCGCATTTGCGGCAACCCCGTTGCCAGCCTGCTTCTGCGGACAGCCCGCAAGCAGAACCAAAGGCACACACGCCATTCCTACTGCCCAACGCCGCATCCCGCTCAATCTCTGCACCCGCTCATCTCGCGCATCAAGAATCCTGTCCCGCCCTTCAAATCCGCAGCCAATCTTCAACGACAGCCGCAGCGTTCATTGTAAGACGTTTGCCCAGAACTCCGACACATCGGCGAAACACAATCCGCCGATCCGGCATGCGCTGCGCATCCGTGCTCGTTTAAATTCGCGATGAACCGTGCAAATCGACGGTCGATTTTTCCTGTTCTTCGCGCGCCCTTGTTGTTGTCGAAATCCGAATGCGTGGAATCGCATGCACAGTGATAGCATCGAAGATTGAGGTAGTTTGTCACCCCGTATGGATCCGAATCATATTCGTAACTTCGCGATTATCGCGCACATCGACCACGGCAAGTCCACGCTCTCCGACCGGCTGTTGGAGCTGACCGGCTCGCTCACCTCGCGTGAGATGCAGGCGCAGGTACTCGACGCCATGGATCTGGAGCGCGAGCGCGGCATCACCATCAAGGCCCACACCGTGCGCATGATCTACAAGGCGCACAACGGCGAGACCTATCAGCTCAACCTGATCGACACTCCCGGTCACGTCGATTTCAGCTACGAGGTCTCGCGTTCGCTTGCCTCGTGCGAGGGAGCGCTGCTGGTCGTCGATGCATCGCAGGGCGTCGAGGCGCAGACGCTGGCCAACGCCTATCTTGCCATCAACCACGGCCTTGAGATCATTCCCATCATCAACAAGATTGATCTGCCCAGCGCCGACGTTGAGCGCACCAAGGAGATGATCGAGAAGGCGGTCGGGCTTCCCGCCGACGATGCGCTCGCCGTCTCGGCCAAGACCGGTCTCGGCGTGGCCGACATTCTGGAGGCGGTGGTTAATCTGCTTCCGCCGCCCAAGGGAGACGCCGAAGCTCCGCTACAGGCTCTCATCTTCGACTCCTGGTTCGATCCCTACAGAGGCGTCATCGTGCTGGCGCGCATAATCAACGGTCGTCTGCGCCAGGGCATGAAGATCAAGATCATGTCTAACGGCAAGCAGTTCGACGTGGAGAGCATGGGCGTGATGACGCCCAAGCCGGTCGCTCTCGCCGAACTATCGGCGGGGGAAGTCGGCTTCTTCGTCGCAACCATCAAGAACGTCGCCGACACCAAGGTTGGCGACACCATCACCGAGGTCGCGCGTCCTTGCGCCGAGGCTCTCCCCGGCTTTGAAGACATCAAGAGCATGGTCTTCGCCGGTCTGTACACCGTTGACTCGCACGAGCACGGGATGCTGCGCGACGCTCTGGAAAAGCTGCGCCTGAACGACGCCAGCTTCTCCTTCGAGCCGGAGTCCTCGGTCGCACTCGGCTTCGGCTTTCGCTGCGGCTTCCTCGGCCTGCTGCATCTGGAGATCATTCAGGAACGTCTGGAGCGCGAGTACGATCTCGACCTCATCATCACCGCTCCCGGAGTGCGCTACCAGATCACGCTGACTGACGGCAAGGTCATCGAGGTGGACAACCCCTCGCGCTGGCCCGATCCCTCCGAGATCGAGTCCATCGCCGAACCGGTCATCACCGCCCGCATCCTCACCAACGAGGAGTACGTCGGCGGCATCCTCAAGCTGGTCGAAGAGAAGCGCGGTCGGCAGAAAAATATTGAGTACGTCTCGTCCACGCGCGTCATGATTACCTACGAACTGCCGCTCAACGAGATCGTCCTCGACTTCTACGACCGCCTGAAGACCGTCTCCCGCGGATATGCCTCGCTGGACTACGCTCTCTCCGGCAGTTGGATCTCGCCCATGGTCAAGATGGACATTCTGATCGGCGGCGAGCCGGTCGATGCGCTCTCGATCATCGTCCACCGCGACCTGGCCTACGACCGTGGCCGCGCTCTGGTCTCCAAGATGCGCGAGCTGATCCCGCGCCAGATGTTCGAGGTCGCCATTCAGGCGGCGATCGGAGCCAAGGTCATCGCGCGCGAGACCGTCACCGCCATCCGCAAGAACGTCATCGCCAAGTGCTACGGCGGAGACATCAGCCGCAAACGCAAGCTGCTCGATAAACAGAAAGAGGGCAAGAAGCGCATGAAGCGCATCGGCAAGGTCGACATTCCGCAAGAGGCCTTCCTCGCCGTCCTGAAGGTTGGCGAAGAGTAGCAAAAAACCTTCCAATGCATCCCCTGAAAGCTGTTGATGCACTTTGCAGTTTTATGCGATCTGTGGAAAGCCTTTTATTTATTCGACTTGAGAGATTGTCTGCAACATTTTTTGTGTAATTGATTAAGCGACTCTAACCACTTGACGCAGCGTGACTTGCGGCACAGGCCAGAGCGAAAACTGTCCCCAATGGTTGCCCCGCTGCATAAAAGTGAATTTCCCGTCATTCAGGATCCACAGAATTTCCACAGATCGGTGAGGATTTCGGGGACAATAAAAAGGAGGCCGTGAAGGCCTCCTTTTTATTTGTCTTACCCTGCGGAGTTACTTGGCTGCTGGCTTTGGCGCAGTGTGCGGAGTGGTGGCTGCTGGCCTGCGAGCGGCCGTGGGGGCTGACGGAGCCGGCGCTGCAACGCCCGAAGAGGCGTTGTAGGCGTTGATGACCGCCTCGGTGATGTCGGTGTTCGGCGTCGCCCACATGACCGGGCTTTGCTGGCTGCTCACGTCGAGCAGCAAGGTGTAGCCGTTTACCTCAACATAGCTGCGCAGAACTGTGTTGACCTTCTGGGCGACCTTGCCGTAGGCCTCTTGCAGATCGGTGTTGTAGGCGGTCTGAGCGTCTTCGCCCTCACGCTGTAGCTGCTTGCTCTTGGTGTCGATGGTCTTGGTGCGGGAGGCGCGCTCTTCGTCCGATAGAGTGGCTGGCGCGGCCTGCAACTGCTTCTGCAGCGAATCAATCTCTGCGGACAGGGTGTCGAGCTTGGCCTTCTGCGGCTGATACTTCTTCTTGATCGCGTCGAGAGCCTGCTGGCCCTCGTTGGTGTTGATGACGGCCTGTTCAAAGGCGATCAGAGCAATCTTCGCGGGAATAGCTTTGGGAACGATGGGGGCAGGTTGTGCTGCGGCTGGAGCGGCGGCGGCTGGTGCGGCGGCCGGTTGGGGAGCGGCAGAGTCTGCCTGTGCAACTGCGGCGACTGGGACAAGACCCGCGACAAGCGCGGCGAGTAGAGCAAACTTGTAATTCATGCGGTGTGTAAAGCTCCTTGGAATTTTTCCTGAACCATGCCGCCAGAGAGATATTCGTGCGCCTCTCGGGTCAGTTGCCCTGCATCCGCCCGCCCGCCAGTCATGCGCAACTGGAGGTGGGTTCTCACCGCGCTTTCCACCCTTGTTTTGACCTCCATGGAACAGAATTCCGTCTATGGCGATCGGCGGGAGCGAGAGGGCTGCCGAACAGCGTCAATTATAGGACTCACCCAACACAGGGTCAAACAACCCTAGGCCCAGACGAAATCTTCCGAATTATGGAGGCAGTCGGGAAAACCCTCCCGTTTTCGGGGATCAATCTTCTCCTTCTGCCGGAAATAGCAGCGTAAATCCAGTAAATTCATGCAGCCTGCATTTGGCGTTCCGATTGCACAAGAACATCATCGAGAGAGTGTCTCCACCGTAGAGGCGTTCCCCGTTTCCTTCTGCAAGGAAGACATTTCTGGAGGCCTGTGACAGGCCATGTGCCTCGGGCCGCTCCTTTTGCAAAGGGAGCGGCCCAAGGCATTTTAGGGCGTTTCGCCTTATGGCGTAGACCGTAGCGCAATGAGAAAAAAGCAGATTCCTCCGCTTCGCTTCGGAATGACAAACAATATGGAATGACAAACAATACGGAATGGCAAACAAATAGGTCTATACATATTCCGAAAATACTCAAGGGTTGGATGGGGATGAGAGGGCGTACAAATGCGGGCGGGTTTATTCTGTAGCTAATGAACATTGATGCGATCGACCTGACGCGCAAGCTCGTAAATATTGAATCGACCTCCTATCACGAGGGCGCGGTGGGGGAATTTCTGGCCGACTATCTGGCCTCCCAGCGCTACTCCGTTGAGCGCATGGCGGTTGCGCAGCGCGATCCCGCGTTGAAGTCCGGCGAGGATATGGGCGAACGGTTCAACGTCTACGCGGCGCTGCCTGGGGTTACGCCAGACGTGGTTCTCTCGACGCACATGGACACGGTTCCTCCGTTCTTCGGCTGTACCGAGGACGACGAGTTCCTCTACGGGCGCGGAACCTGCGACGCCAAGGGGATCATCGCCGCACAGGTGGCAGCGGCCGACCAGTTGCGCGCGGCAGGAGTGAAGGTGGGGCTGCTGTTTGTCGTGGGCGAGGAGCGCGACTCGGCTGGGGCGAAGGTTGCCAACGAGAACCCGCGCGGATCGCGCTTTCTGATCAACGGCGAGCCGACGGAGAATCATCTGGCGTTGGCGACCAAGGGGGCTCTGCGCGTGGAGCTGCATGCGCATGGACGCATGGCGCACTCGGCCTACCCGGAGCTGGGCGAGTCGGCGATCGACAAGCTGGTGGAGTCGTTGCACGACGTTCTGGCGATGGAGTTGCCAGTCGAGCCGGAGTTCGGCGAAGCGGGAAAGACGACCGTAAACATTGGGCTGATCTCTGGCGGACGCGCGCCGAATGTCATTCCCGACAAGGCCGAGGCGCAGATTCTGATTCGCACGGTCGGGCCGTCGCAGGATGTGAAGGACGCGATTACCCGTGTGGTTCGTGGCCGCGCCGAGGTGACCAGTTCGCTGGATCTATCGTGCATCCGCATGAGGCGGGTCGGCGAGCTGCCGACGATGGTGGCCAAGTTTGCCACGGATATTCCGATGCTTCCGGCCTGGGGCGAGCCGTTTCTGCTGGGGCCGGGCTCGATCCACGTTGCGCATACGCCGGACGAGAGGATCAGCAAGAAAGAGCTTCTGGCCTGCGTCGATCTCTACGTCGAGCTGGCTACGAGTCTGGTGAAGTAGCGCGATTTCAAGCGAGTGAGGCAAGAGATGGCGATTGCCAAGCTGACGGTGGAACTTTCGATCGCACATGCGCAGTCGATCAAGGATCGGCGGCAGGTGGTGCGCTCGCTGAAGGACAAGCTGCGCCACGGCTTCAACGTCTCGGTGGCAGAGCTGGACGACGCCAGTCTGTGGAACCGCGCGACGCTGGGAGTGGTGGCAATCTCGGGTTCGGCGGACTATCTGGCCGGACAGATGCGCGAGGTCGACGACGCGCTGATGCGACTCTGCGCCGGGCTGGGAGCGGAGATTCTGGACTCTTGGGTCGAGATGCTGGCGGAGTGACCGGGAAAGCGGCTTCCTGCTTGCGGGCTGAATTGTTCCCCCTGTGGAATTGCTGGTTTCCTTGTTCTGTTACGTCTATTTGACGCGTAGTTTGCTATCCTTGACTGTTGGATGAAGTCTGTTGGATGAAATGGTTGCCGAAGCCCTATGCCTGAACAACGAGCCAGAACGTATCACCGTAATCGCGTCGCCAGCACGTTTTCCGAAGAGATTGGAGCGATGCTGGAGGGGGAACTCTCCGACCCGCGCATTGCGGAGAGCTATGTAACCGAGGTTGTGCTTGCGCCCGGAGGTAAAAGCGCGCGCGTCTTCGTTGCGGTTCATGGCAGCGAGGAAGAGGAAGAGTCGACGCTGGCCGGGTTGATGACGGCGCGGGCTTACATCCGCTCGCAGTTGCGTGATCGCATGGGCGTTCGCCACGTTCCTGAGTTGACCTTCGCCATTGATCGCTCCAAACGAATGACCGGGCGCATGGACGAGTTGCTGGGACGCATGCGCAAGCGGGATCGCAAGCGCGAGGAGAAGACGCCCAAGGCTGGCGCGCCGGCGACAAAGCTTTCTGCGACGGATGAATCCGCAGCGAAGCCACTTGTGGCAAAACAGCCTGTGGCGAAGCTTCCAGTGAAGCCACTGCCTTTGGAGCCGAAGTCCTGAACGCACAGATACCAATCGATGCAGAGTTGCCTCAGCCCTCCGGGGATGGAGCGCGGAACGTGGTCGTTGCGTGGTTGCGCAACTGGGGCAAACGGGTCTGCGGCGAATCGCCGTGGGAGATCGTCGTGTTTCTGTTGGCGACAACCTTTCTGCTGTTCTACGGATTGGTTCCGATCTTCGGCGGCGACCAGATCGGGCTGGTGGGAGCCGATGAGCCTCGCTACGCGCAGATAGCGCGCGAGATGTTGCAGACTCATTCGGATACATGCCACGAACTGCACGCCAAGATGTTTCCGCACAGTCTGCGCCCGAAGGACATCGAGAACTCGGTGCGTTGTCTGGATGGTGGAACCGTGACTCCGGTTCTGTACGGGCATCCATGGCTGGAGAAGCCAGCGCTCTACTACTGGCGCGCGATGAGTTCGTTCCGTGAGTTTGGCGTGTCGGACTGGGCGGCGCGACTTCCCTCGGCCTCTGGAGCGTTTCTTCTGATCGCGATGATCTTCCTGCATATGCGGCGCTTTCGGCCCGGGGGGCAGCTCGACGCAGCGCTGATTACCGCCTCGTCGGTGGCGATCATCGGCTTTGCCCGCGGCGCTTCGACCGACATGCAGTTGGCAGCGCCGTTGTGCATTGGAATGTTGGGCTGGTACGCGTGGTACGAGACGGACAAGAAGTTCTGGCTCTTCGACCTTTACTTCTTCGGCGCGGCGGCGACGCTGGCCAAGGGTCCGATTGCGCCCTTCCTGGCGCTCTGCATCATCATGCTGTTTCTGGGGCTGCGGCGGGACTGGCAGTCGCTGCGGCGGACGATCTGGATTCCGGGAATTTTGCTGTATCTGGCGATGGTGCTGCCTTGGTACATCGAGGTGCAGCGAGAGAATCCGACGTTTGTCGAGCAGTTCTTCGTCGAGCACAATCTGAAACGCTTTGCGACCAACATCTATCAACACCATCAGCCCGTCTGGTACTACCTGATGGTTGGTCTGGTGAGCCTGATGCCGTGGACGGTGATCGCCATTCGCGCGCTGGTGGCGGCGATGAGAGCGTCGATCGACGAGTGGAAGGCGCTGCTGAATCCGAAGTGCTACCTGAGACTGCCGCGCACGGGCGACGCATTCCCCGAGTTTCTGGTTCTGTGGGCTTTGTTCCCCATCGTCTTCTTTACTTGCTCGAAGTCGAAGCTGCCGGGCTACATTCTTCCGTCGATCCCTCCGATTACGATTCTGACCGGAGATTATCTCAACCGCATCCGGCGCGTGGGATTGCCGAAGTGGCTTCTGTGGTCGCACGGCGCGGCCTGCGCTCTGGTGACGTTTGTGCTGGTTCTGGCACCGCAGCACATGACGTATGACACGCTGGTTCCGTCGCTGGGCTGGCTGCTCTGCGCGGGAGCGGCGGCGTTGGTGGTGCTGTTCGTCGTCTCCCTGTTGATTCGTCGCGGAGGCGTTGCTCAGGTGCGCAATGCGACGCTGATTCCGGTGGTCGCTGTGCTGGTCTTTCTGCTGGGCTTCCACGGACGGGATCTCGATCTGAACTTCTCAGCCCGACCCTTGGCGCGCGAGATGCAGCAGAAGGCTCCCGAGGTAAAGCTGGTCGCAATCGACAACGTCAAGCGGGACATCGTCTACGGACTCGCCTTCTATCGCAACGAGCAGCCGGTGGATTACGCCAGCGACGGCATTCCGGCGGGAGAACATCTACTGGTGATTCCGACAAAGGATGCGCCGGAACTGGCGCAACTACTCGATGGGCGCGTCTATCAGCAGATCATCGAGTACCCAGCGCGAGGCCTTCAGGTCTACCGAGTCTACGCGAAGCCGTAAACGCTGAAGACTTTTTCCTGTTTACGGTGTACGAATAAACCTCTACTCCTATAAGCTCTTTCAGTGTCGAATTGCGAGCGGAAGACGCGCGCGAGTAAAGACGCAGGTAGATTGAGGGCTATGTCCAGCGTACCGGTTGCATCCGAGATTGAAGTTCTTGACCTGCGGCACTTCTCCGCACGCCAACTGCGCCCTCTGCTGGAGCGCGAGGCAGAGGCGTGGCGCGATCGCCTGCTCTGGGACTATCGCAGCTCGACCGAACTGCTGTTGCAGTATCTGGAGTCGCGCATTCTGAGCGGCTTTGTCGCGCTGGATCGGGGAAGCATCTGCGGATATACCTTCTGCGTCTTCGAGGACTACAAGGCGATTATTGGCGACGCCTTCGCCGTGGGCCATCGCAGCATGGACGATAGCGACGTGACGCAGGTTCTGTTGATCCACATGCTGGAGATGCTGCGAAACACTCCGGGAGTCAATCGCGTGGAGTCGCAGCTTCTGCTCTTCGACGCAGGTCGGTTTGCCCGGATCTTTGCCAAGCCTGTCTTCACCCTGTATCCGCGGCTGTTTCTTGAATGCAACCTGAGCGGACAAAGAGAGGCTCTGGCGGCGCGATCCCTGCTGTCCGCGAAAGGCTCAGCGCCGGAGTCTGATTCGCGGGAGGCTTCACCGGATATGGAACTACACTCGTGGGAGGCTACGGACTACCAGTCAGCAGGAGAGTTGGTCTATGCCTCTTACATTGGCCACACCGACGCGCAGATCAACGATCAGTACTGCTCGCTGCATGGCTCGTTGCGATTCCTGCACAACATTGTGCGCTTTCCCGGCTGCGGCGTCTTCGAGGCGAAGTTCTCCTGGATGTTGCGCGAAAGACGCAGCGGAGTGCTGGTGGGAATGGTTCTGTGTTCGCGGGTGGGCGCGAAGGTAGCGCACATCACGCAGATCTGCGTCGCGCAGGACTATCGCGGACGAGGACTTGGTCGTCTGCTCTTGCAGCGCTGTCTGGAGAGCCTGTTGCAGGATGGCTTCGAGACGGCAACGCTGACCGTGACCGAAGAAAATGAGCAGGCCTTGCGGCTTTACACGCAGTTTGGATTTACCCAGCGGCATCGCTTCGACGCAATGGTTCTGGATACGCGACGCTGAGGCCTTTTCGGCAATGCTGTAGACCGTCGTGGCGCGAATGAAATGCGGGGATTCTTCCCCTTCACTTCGTTCGAGGGTCAGAATGACAATGCATTCTTGATCTATAGCAATAGCAAAGCTCTAAATGCCGTGGAATTAGAGCGGTTCCCGAATTGCTATAGACCATTTTGTTTGTCATTCCGTAGCGAAGCGGAGGAATCTGCTTTTTGTTCGTTCGATGACGGCACACACCATTACGGGAACTGATCTAAAACTCTTCGCGGGCGACGAGGGGCGACTGCGAACGCTTGCTCCAGCAGACGAGCCAGACCAACAGGCAGAGCGCGCAGGCTCCTGCGCTGTCCAGCAGAACGTCCAGCGGCGAGCCGGTTCGGCTGGGAATGAAGGCCTGGTGAAACTCGTCGCAACTGGCGATGAAGGCGGTCGAGAGGATCGCAAAGAGACAGGACTTGAGCCGCCAACTGGTCAGCGAGATCGGCTCGCTGCGCGCCAGAGTGTACAGCCAAGCGCGCAGAAAGGTGAAGCCAACTGTGCCGTAGCCAACGAAGTGCCCGTTCTTGCGCAGATAGTGGTGGAGGCTGTCCCAGGAGCTGTTCTGCATGTGTCCAAACAAGCGCTCCAGAATAGGACGCAGAAGGCTGCTGGTGTTCGCCGAAGAGCAGAGGTTTGTCGATTCAAAGCCGATAACGACGACGGCGAGAAACACCGGAGTCCACACGTTGAACCACCAGCGCAGGTTCGCATCGGTTTGCAGCGTCGGCTTGTAGATGAAGACAGGGCGCATTGATTTTCCTTGGACTGCGACTTGGCTGGGTATAGTTCAGGCTCTCAGTCATCACGGACAGAGAGCCTGAACTTGTATCGGAATCTGCGCCTTGGGCTAATGCTGGTTGAGCCTTTGGCGGTTGATCTGCTTGACTACTCCGCGTGGTAGTTGGGAGCCTCGCGGGTGATGATGACGTCGTGGACGTGGCTCTCGCGCAGGCCGGCGTTGGAGATGCGGGTAAAGCGCGCGTTGACGTGCAGTTCGGGAATGGTGGCACAGCCGAGGTAGCCCATGCCGGAGCGCAAGCCGCCGACCAGCTGGTAGACCATCGCCTCCAGCGGTCCACGATGCGGAACGCGGCCCTCGATGCCCTCGGGGACGAACTTCGCCAGGCGATTGCCTCCGTTGGCATCGCGCGCAGTAACCGAACTACGCTCTGCGGCTGCTCCTTCGGTCATATCCTCGGCGCTCTGGAAGTAGCGCTCGCCAGATCCCTGCGCCATGGCGCTCAGCGATCCCATGCCGCGATACGCCTTGAAGCTGCGTCCCTGATAGAGGATGGTTTCGCCTGGACTCTCGTCGACTCCTGCGAAGAGCGAGCCGATCATGACCACATTCGCACCGGCTGCAATGGCTTTGGTCACGTCGCCGGAGTACTTGATGCCTCCGTCGGCGATGATTGGGATGCCATGCTTGCTGGCGGCTCGCTTAGCCTCGGTGATGGCGGTGATCTGGGGCATTCCCGCTCCAGTAACCATGCGCGTGGTGCAGATGGATCCGGGGCCGATGCCGACCTTGACGGCGTCTGCGCCCGCATCGATCAGGGCCATAGTGCCGTCGTAGGTGGCGACGTTTCCAGCCAGCAGGTCGGTGTTGGGAAAGTGCTTCTTGACTGCGGCGACGGCCTCCAGAACGCGCGAGGAGTGTCCATGCGCGGAGTCGATGGCCAGCGCGTCAACGCGCATCTCGATCAGTGCGGCGGCGCGCTCCAGAAAGTCTCCGGTTGCTCCGATGGCTCCAGCGACGCGCAGGCGACCCTTCTCGTCCTTCGATGCGTTGGGGTACTTCAACTTCTTCTGGATGTCCTTGACGGTGATCAGGCCCTTGAGTTCGTACTGGTCGTTGACGACGAGGAGCTTTTCCACGCGATGCTGGTGGAGGATCTCTTCGGCCTGCTCCAGCGTGGTTCCGACCGGAACGGTGATGAGGTTTTCCTTGGTCATCACGTCGTCGATGGGAAGGTCGGTGCGGGAGACGAAGCGCAGATCGCGGTTGGTCAGAATGCCGACCAGACGACCCTTGCGCGTGACCGGAACTCCAGAGATCTTGAAGCGGCGCATCAGTTCGAGCGCGTCGGAGATGGGCTGCTCGGGCGAGATGGTTATCGGATCAACGATCATGCCGGATTCTGAGCGCTTGACCTTGTCGATCTCGCCAGCCTGCTGCTCGATGGTGAGGTTGCGGTGGATGACTCCGATGCCGCCTTGCTGGGCCATGGCAATGGCCAGGCGGGACTCGGTAACCGTGTCCATGGCGGCGGAGATGAGCGGAGTGTTCAGCGTAATGTTGCGTGTGAGCTGGGTCTCTGTGCTGACCTGGTTGGGAACGATCTCGCTGTAGGCTGGGACGAGGAGAACATCGTCAAAGGTGAGGGCTTCCGGGATTGGGGAGGTGATCATCGTTTCCGTTCTATGCGCTTCAAGCGCAGATGGATTCTAGCGTCCAGTGTAGTTAATTGATTGTAGGCTGACGACGCGCTGGGGGCAAAGTCGGAGGCGTTGGCGGTGTGTTCAGTGGGTAGTAGGACAAGCGCAGAACTAGTAGGGGAAAAGGCGCGAGCGAAAGCAAATTCCTCCGTTTCTCTGCGGAATGGCGAACAAAGAGACTGCGGAGGGAGAAAATAGCTGGTCAGGGGCGGGGACAGCGATTCTGCAATTTGCGCCAGATGCGCCAGAAGATACGATTTTCGCAAAAAATGGATTGAATTCCTTTGAGGATGGGCGTATCTTGAAAGAGCAAGCGAGTTTGTTCCTTCGTTTTATTCCGTCGTTTTGCAAACAGCCGTGAGCTTTCGGTGAAACAGCCGTGATCGTACCGGTAGAAATGGCGGAAGAGATGAGTGGGCGAGAGCCCACTTTTTGTTGCTCCAAAGACGGTTTCAACTGGGGTTGGTACCATCCAATCCAAAGTATGCATCCTAAGAAAACAGATGCAGGCCAGATTTCCATCGGGACAGAGTAGCAAGGTTCAGAACGACAAGATAGACAGAACGGCGAGAGAGTTTAAGGCTTATGGCACTTCAGATGGACGAAATTCGGAGATTGGCGGAGCGGGTTGCGGCCTCGTATCATCTGGAGGTCGTGGATCTGGAGTTTGGCGGCGGCGGAAAATCTCGCGCATTGCGAGTTTTTCTGGAGAAAGACGCTGCCGAGCGCGCTCGGTTGAAGGCTCGCGCGGAAGCAGGCGAGGCGGAGGATCTGCCCAAGGGCGTTCCCGTGGAACTGCTCTCCGGCGTGACTCACGAGGACTGCGCGGCGTTTGCTACGGACTTTGGCACGGTGCTGGACGTGGAAGATGTGGTTCCGGGAGCCGAGTACACGCTGGAAGTCTCTTCGCCCGGGTTGGAACGCAAGCTCACGCGCGCGGAGGATTTCGCACGGTTTCAGGGAAGTCTGGTCAAGGTCAAGACGTTTACTCCGATCAACAGCGTTCGCGAGTGGACGGGGCGGATGGCAGGATTCGCGGATGGCGTTTTGAAGATCGACCTGGCTGCGGTCAAGCAAAAGGGCAAGGCCAAAAAAGCGGCGGTCGAGACGATTGAGATTGAGCTGAAGAATATTGAGAAGGCAAATATAGTCGTTGAGATTTAGGGTTTGGCAAGAGTAAGAACAAAGGCAGAAGCAGATTCCTCCGCTTCGCTACGGAATGACAAAAAGTAACTGCGGAATGACAAGCAATTCGCTATGGAATAGCAAACAAGTTCGCTACGGAATGGCAAACAAGTAGTTGCGGAATTGACCAAAAGTTTTGAAATTGAAGGATGAGTGAGAGCGATGGCAAGTGTTCTATATCAGTCAATCGAGACGTTGAGCCGGGATAAGGGAATTGATCCCGAGATCGTTGTAGGCGCGGTAGAGGATGCCATTGCGCTGGCGACTCGCAAGTATTACAAGACGCAGGAGAACATGCGCGCCGAGATGGATAAGGAGACGGGCGAGATTCGCGCCTACGTCTACAAGACCGTCGTCGAAGGGCCGGAGCAGGTGGAGGACGAGGCCAACCAGTTGACGCTGGAGGCGGCTCGCGAGCTGGCCCCCGAGGTCGAGGTGGGCGGAGAGCTGCGTTTTTACAAGGACACGACTCCGCTGGGACGCATTGCTGCGCAGATGGCCAAGCAGGTCATCTTCCAGAAGGTGCGCGAGGCTGAGCGCGACACGGTTTATCTGGAATACAACCACCGCGCGGGCGAGGTTATCAACGCGATCGTGAAGCGGTTGGAGCCGATGGACGTGATCTTCGACCTGGGCAAGGCCGAGGCGCGGATGCCCAAGCGCGAGCAGAGCCGGTTGGAGCAGTTTGCCGTGGGCGAGCGAGTGCGCGTGGTGTTGCTGCGCGTGGATCGCGCTGCCAAGGGGCCGCAGGTGATTGTGAGCCGCGCCGCTCCCGGACTGGTGCAGAACCTGTTCCAGAGCGAGGTTCCCGAGATCTATGACGGGACGGTCTCGATCAAGGCGATTGCGCGCGAGGCGGGCGAGAGAACCAAGATCGCCGTGCAGAGCCGGGACAAGGACGTCGATCCGGTGGGCGCGTGCGTGGGCATGAAGGGCATGCGTGTGCAGTCGATCATCCGCGAACTGCGCGGAGAGAAGATCGACATTATCGAGTATTCGGACGAGATTACGACCTTTGCGGAGAAGGCTTTGCAGCCGGCGAAGGTGAGCCGCGTCTCGATCACCGATCTTGCCGAGAAGCAGATCGAGGTGATCGTCGACGATACGCAGTTGTCGCTGGCGATTGGCAAGAAGGGGCAGAATGTTCGCCTCGCGGCCAAGCTGCTGGGCTGGAAGATCGACATCAAGAGCGAGGAAGAGAAGCGCCAGGAGGTCGAGCAGCAGATGCAGTCGATGGGCAACGGGCCGACGACTCCGATCGAGCAGATCACCGAGCTGGGCGAGACGATTCAGGAGAAGCTGATCGCGGCAGGAATCACCACGGTTGAGGAGTTGGCGGACATGACTCCAGAGCAGTTGGAAGAGATTCCGGGCATCGGTGAGAAGACGCTGGAGAAGATCTCGGTTGCGGTGCGGCACTACTTCGGCCAGTACGAAGAGGGCGAAGAGAAACCGGCGGTTGCCGAGGTTACGAGTCCTGAAGAGAGTTCGGGAGACAAGACTCCAGAAGAGATTCTGGCTGCGGATGGGGCGTCGTCTGGAGAGGTTGCGGAGGTTCACAACATGAAGGCTGAGACGATTGTTGACGCAGAGGAAGCCGGGTCGGAGAGCGATGCGTTCAGCGATGCAGACGCTCGCGTAGAGAAGATTGAGTTAGAGAACGACGCCGTGGACAGCCTGGTGAACGAGAGCCAGGAGGTTTCGGACGAAGGCGTCGAGACGGAGCCTGATCGTGGCTAGCTTTTCCGGCCACGCACACAAACCACTTGCTGGGACGCAATCGGCGGTATCGTCGATTGCGATTTCAGGGATAATAGAGTTAAACAAGATTTCATCAACATTGAGCTGCAAACAGATTCCTACTTCGATGAGGCTGATATGAACAGCTAAGCGCGCAGGGGAAATGAAAAGGGACGGATGAGCAAAGTTCGAATCAACGATCTTGCACGAGAGTTGGAAGTGAAGAGCCGATCCATTTTGGACGCTCTGACGGCGGTTGGCGTCACCGAGACAAAGACGCATTCCAGTTCGATTGAGGCCGACGAGGCCGCAAAGGTGCGCGATTACTTCAGCGGCCGGTATAGCAGCGGCTCGGCGAGCAAGCCGGCGGTGGAGGCGAAGCCTGTCTTCAATCTGGCTCACGTCTCCAAGCCCGGCGATGCATTGAAGGCGATTTTGGCGCGCAAGCAGGCCGAAGAAGAGGCTCGCCATGCGCCGCGACGGCCAGCAGTGGTTGCTCCTCCAGTGGTGGTGGCGGCAGCACCCAGCGCGAGCGCTCCTGTGGTAGCGAAGCCTGCGGCGCAGGTGAGCGCTCCCGTGGCTGCGGCTCCGGAAGCACCTGCTCCGCGACGGATCGTTCCTCTGCCAAGGCAGCACGCTCATATTATTGTTCCCGCGACTCCTCCTCCAGCGATTGCCAGCAGACCCCCGGCGGGGCCTGTGATTGCGCGTCCTCCCGTGGCGGTGACTCCGGCGGTGGCTCATGCGGCGGCAGCTCATACGGCGGCGACCCATCCTACGACTCATCCGGTTACGCCCCATGCAACGGCTCCTACTGCGGCTGCGGTAGTTGCTCCGGCGGCGACTCCCGCAGTGGCGACTCCTGTAGCGACCCCGGCGGCTGTTCCTGAGACGGTGGCAGTTCCTGCTGTGCAGGCTGCTCCGGCGGCGGTCACGGCGGAGTCTTCGACGGTTGAGATCTCGGCCTCGGCTGTTCCTGTTGCTCCTGCGGCGGAGTCTACGAGTTTGGCGGCGACGGATTCCCTTCTGCCGGTCTCGGCTGCGGCTGCGGCTGCGGCTCCTGGACCTCCGGTGCGGCGTGTGGTGATGCCGCAGACCGGGCCACGACCCATCTATACGGCGCCTCCGGGTGCGGCCAGCGGAATTCAGCGCGGACGCCCGATCTTCGAGCGGCCACGGCCCGGTGCGCCAGGCGCTCCCGGATCGCGCCCCTCTTCGACGATGGCTCCGGGCGCACGTCGTCCGATGCACCCGACGCGCACCTTCCCCACGGGGACAGGCGCTCCGGGACGTCCGGGCTTTACTCCGGGCGGCGCGCGGCCAGCCTTTGGCGCACGACCGGGCGGAGCTCCCGGTGTAGCTCCTGGACCGGGAGAACATCCCGGCGGGATGCGGCCAGCGGCCCGGCCCGGCCAGCGGCGCGGAGGACAGCGCTACGAGAAGACCAAGGAAGGCCCGATGAAGGGCTTCCAGCCGCCACCGCGTTACGGCGGTTCGCAGATCTCGCGCGAGCCTTTGCCGATCACCAAGACGATTACGGTGACCGAAGGCATCAGCGTGAAGGATCTGGCGGAGAAGCTGGACGTTCGTGGCAAGGATCTGATCGCAACGCTGCTGATGAAGGGCGTATTCGTCACAGTGAACCAGTCGCTGGATGGCGAGCTGGTCAAGGACGTGGCGCGGCAGTTTGGCGCGGACGCCACGGTGATCTCGGTCGAAGAACAGCTCGAAAACGAGGCCATCGAAGGCTTCCTCGAAGATACGACGGGCATGGTCGAGATCACGCGTTCCCCGGTGGTCACGGTAATGGGCCACGTCGATCACGGTAAGACCTCGCTGCTGGACGCGATTCGTTCGACCGATGTTGCGTCGGGCGAAGCAGGCGGAATCACCCAGCACATCGGCGCGTACAAGGTGAAGATCGCCAAGCCGGACTCGCCAGCCTTTGGGCGCGAGATCGTCTTCCTGGATACTCCGGGTCACGAAGCCTTTACTCGTATGCGCGCACGTGGAGCCAAGATCACCGACATCGTTGTGGTGGTGGTTGCAGCGGACGACGGCGTGATGCCGCAGACGCTGGAGGCCATCGATCACGCGAAGGCGGCCAATGTGCCGATCATCGTGGCGGTCAACAAGATCGACAAGCCGGGAGCGAATCCCGACAAGGTGAAGCAGCAGCTCGCCGATCGCGGCCTGCAACCCGAGGCGTGGGGCGGATCGACCGTCTTCGTCGATGTATCGGCGAAGAAGCGGATGAACCTCGATCTGCTGTTGGAGATGGTCTGTCTGGTGGCCGACATGGGCAACCTGAAGGCGACTCCCGACCGACCCGCTGTGGGTACGGTCATCGAGGCCAAGCTGGATCGTGGACGCGGCGCAGTTGCCAGTGTTCTGGTTCAGAACGGCACGCTTAAGACGGGCGACAGCTACATCGTCGGCAACACCTTCGGCAAGATTCGCGCCATGTTCGACGATCGCGGACGGCCAATCACCGAGGCTGGGCCATCGACCCCGGTGGAGATTCTCGGACTGGAAGGAATGCCGGATGCGGGAGATACGTTCCTCGTGATGGCGGATCGCGACAAGGCCAAGGGCATTGCGCAGTACCGCAAGATGAAGGAACGCGAGGCCCAGTTGGCCAAGAGTTCGCGCGTCTCGCTGGAAGGTCTGGCGGAGCAGATCAAGCACGCCGGAATGAAGGACCTGAACCTGATCGTCAAGGGCGACGTGCAGGGCTCGGTGGAGGTTATTGCCGAGGATCTGCAACGCATGTCGACCGAGAAGGTTCGCGTACGCGTACTGCACTCGGGCGTGGGCGCGATCACCGAATCCGACGTGCTGCTGGCGTCGGCGTCGAATGCCGTCATCATCGGCTTCAACGTGCGACCGGATCGCAAGTCGCAAGAGGTTGCCGAGCGCGAGAACGTCGAGATTCGTATCCACTCGATCATCTACGAGCTGCGTGAAGAGATCGAAAAGGCGATGTATGGCCTGCTCGAACCAGTCTTCAAGGAGAACTACGCGGGCAAGGCCGAGGTGATGAACGTCTTCAAGATCACCAAGGTTGGCCAGATTGCGGGTTGCCGCGTGACCGATGGACTCATCACTCGCACCGCGCAGGTTCGCGTGTTGCGCGAGGGCAACGAGGTTTGGCGCGGCAAGATCTCCTCGCTCAAGCGCTTCAAGGACGATGTGTCCGAGGTGCGTCAGGGCGTGGAGTGCGGTATCGATCTGGCGGGCTTCAAGGACATTCGCCAGGGCGACATCATCGAGTCGTTTACCACCGAGAAGCTGGCCGATGAACTGGGTCAGAACTCGATTCAGGCACGCAAGGAAGAGAAGGCCGAAAGGGAAGCCGCAGCAGCCGAAGCAGCAGCGGCAGCCGAGGCGGAGACTTCGACCGAAACCAAGGCTTAGACTTCTTCCGTACCCGAGCGTTAGAAACACGCCGTTTCCCAAAAGGAAGCGGCGTGTTTTTGCATGCAGCTTTGAGGGCGATCCTGCCGAGAAACGCTTGTCTGCTGTAGCATTCAAGGCAGCTATGAGCGAGACAGGGGCTTTACTCGAAGCGGTGCGGGAGCAGTCGGTGTGGATGTTGGAGAGGCTGCGCGAGCTGGTTGCGGTGGAGTCGCCGAGCGACTGCAAGGCGGCGGTCGATGAGGCGGCGCGGCGGGTGGCCGAGCTTGTCGCGAGCCTTGGCGGAAGAGTCAGGATGCACCGACAAAAGCTCTTTGGCGACGTTCTGGAACTGCGTTTTGGTCCGGCGCGCAGCCGTCGCAAGCCGGTGCTGTTGCTGGGGCATCTGGACACGGTTTGGCCGCTGGGAACGCTGCAAACAATGCCTTGGCGCGAGAGCGAGGGGCGCATCTTTGGTCCCGGCGTTCTGGATATGAAGGCGGGAGTCGTCATGGCGCTGGCGGCGATCCGCGCGCTGGGGCAGGTGGGCGCGCATCGTCCCATCACGCTGCTTCTGACCGGCGACGAGGAGGTCGGCAGTCCGGCGTCGCGGGCGATCATCGAACGGCTAGCGCTGGCCTCCGAGGCGGTGCTGGTGCTGGAGCCAGCGCAGGGTCTCGCCTGCAAGACCGCGCGCAAGGGCGTCGGAGATTATCGGCTGCATGTGACCGGAGTGGCGGCGCATAGCGGGGTGGACTTTGCCAACGGCCATTCGGCAATTCTGGAGTTGGCGCGGCTGTTGCAGACGGTCGCGGGCTTCACCGAGCCGCGACTGGGCCGCACCGTCAATCCGGGAGTGATCTCCGGCGGAACGCGGTCGAACGTGGTGGCGGAACACGCCTACGCCGAGGTCGATGTGCGCATCGCTCGGGCCAGCGACGCAGCGCGCGTGGAGAAACTCTTTCGCGGCCTGCGCTGTACCGATCTTGGGTGCAGGCTGGAGGTTGCGGGAGGGATCAATCGTCCGCCGATGGAGCGCAAGCCGGGGACGGTGGCGCTCTACAAACAGGCGCGCAGGCTGGCCGCTGAGCTTGGCTTTCAGCTTGACGAGGCGGCGACCGGAGGCGGGTCGGACGGCAACTTTACGGCGGCGCTCGGTGTGCCAACGCTGGACGGTCTGGGCGCGGTGGGCGAAGGAGCCCACGCTGCGCATGAGTCGATTCTGGTCGAGCATCTGGTTCCACGCACGGCTCTGCTGGCGGCTCTTCTGGCTGAGCTGTAGAGACTCTGCACCAGTCTTTAGGATTCCCTCGGGGGCTAAACAGGATGCGGAAAAACTCGGCTTTAACACGAAGAGAAGAAGGCCAGGGCTTTCATACCGTAGACTGCCACCATGCCACTCGCTCCGCAAAACATTCGTACTTTTTTTATCACAATCGTTACAGCGCAACGTAGGAGTTTCTTTCAAGTGGAAGAAAGCGCACGTCTCCTCGTCGAAATCTTGCTGAAGCGCCCGCTGCCTCTGGCCTCGCTCGACGAGATCCCGGATCTACTCCTGAAGCGCGTGGATTTCGTCCGCAACGGATATAGACTGTGGTACCCCATCCTCCAAGGGCTGACCTATGCCTTCCGTCTATGTAGCGACCATCAAACCAAACTGCAGCGCACCGGTGAACTCATAGTCGTACTGGCCCAGTGGGAGTTGGGTGAGTAGCCCTTTCCGGGGGTGAGTGGATGACGACGACGGAGATTCTGACCCAAAAGCGGGTCAGAATGACGCTTCAGAAAGGGTCAGAATGACGACCTACCGCTTGAGGCGTCATTCTGAGCGAAGCTCAGAATCTCTGTCGTTGTTTCAATCCGGCTGAAAGGTCTCCGGCTTGCGGAGCTTGGATTCGTCGAATGGTTCGATGGGCTTGCCCCATGGTTCGCTCAAATCTCGCCAGGTGCGATTGACGGCGAGAATCATTTCAATCTTGCGGCTGCGGTGCATGTTCTTGATCGCCGACTCGCGCGCGATGGCTTCGCCGATGGAGGCGTAGCACTCGTAGTAGACGAGCCGGTCGATGTTGTATCGCGCGCTGAAGGAGTTTGGATCCTTCTTCGACTTGTGCTGGGCTACGCGGATCTGGAGTTGAGCGGTTACGCCGGTGTAGAGGCGGCGGCCTTTGCTCGAGAGGATGTAGACGTAGCCACCCTTTTCCATTTGGGGAGTTTAGTGGATGTGCGGGACAGAGGCAAGGGCAAGGGCAACGACGGAGATTCTGACCCAAAAGCGGGTCAGAATGACGACTTGGGATGGGGCAGAATGATGCTTCCGGGGCGGAAGGATGGATTGGTAGGGGGGCGAAGAACGAGCTAGAGGGTAGGCGTCGCTATAGTTTTTCCACGACGACGGCGGTGCCGTAGGCGAGGACTTCGGTGACGCCCTGCATCAGTTCGTTGGCGTCGTAGCGGGCCATGATGACGGCGTTGGCTCCGTGTTCGGAGGCGTGCTCCATCATCATGACGAAGGCGTCCTGCCGGGTCTTCTCGCAGAGCTGGGTGTAGAGCGTGATGTTGCCGCCGAGGATGGTTTGCAGGCTCGCGCCGAGCGTGGCGAAGATGTTGCGCGAGCGCACCACAATGCCGCGCACCACGCCGATATTGCGCACAATGCGGTAGCCGGGAAGCTCCAGAGCGGTGGTCACCATCGAGGAATCGAGCGTCGGATTGGGCGAGTCGTATGCGGACATTTTTCTTCTCCTGATTACGGACGATTTTGCTTGCTCGGAGAATTGTACGCGCCGCGTGTGATTGTGGCTCCCTACGCGGTTTCTCTCTGCGCAAGCGACTCTACCAGCGCGGTGACGGCGCCTGAGTCTATGGCCTCGGCGGCCAGCGCAATGGCGGCGCGGAAGGCTGTATAAGTATCTGACGCAGTGGACGGAACGACCTCGGCGGCGATCAGCACGGCGGCGGCGTTCAGCAGCACAACGTCGCGGCGCGGGCTGCGTTCTCCGGCGAAGATTGCGCGCAGAATCGCGGCATTGGCCACGGCATCACCTCCGCGCAGACTCTCGATGGGCGCGGTCGTCAAGCCAACCTGCTCCGGCGTGAGCTGGTAGAAGGCGACACTCTCGCCGCGCACCTCGGCGATCTGGCTCGGGCCGGAGATGGAGATCTCGTCCATCCCGCTTGTGGATTGTGGCCCAACCGCTCCATGAACCACGAAGGCGTGGCGTGTGCCGAGCAGGCGCATCGCCTCGGCGACGATGGGAACAAGATGCGCGGCGTAGACTCCCATCACCTGCGCGCTGGCTCCGGCCGGGTTCGAGAGCGGGCCGACCAGATGAAAGATGGTGCGAATTCCCAGAGCGCGGCGCACCGGCATCACGACCTTCATCGCCGGATGCAGACTGGGCGCGTGCAGGAAGGCGAAGCGATGCGCGCGCAATGCGGCGGCTCCGTCAGTCGGACTGAGGCCGATGGGGATGCCGAGCGCCTCCAGCACATCGGCTGAGCCAGACTGCGACGTGACGGCGCGATTGCCGTGTTTGGCCACCATCATTCTGCTTCCGGCTCCGGCGGCGGCAGCGACCAGCGCGGCGGCGGTGGAGATGTTGAAGGTTCCAGAGCTGTCGGCCCCAGTGCCGCAGGTATCGACCAGCAGGCTGCGCTCGGCCTCGTCGAGCGGGACGTGCGTGGCGGCGGCGCGCATGGCATCAACGAAGCCGGCGATCTCCTCCGGCGTCTCGCCCCGCGTAGCCAGCGAGCTGAGAATCGCCGCCAGATGTACCGCGCGCGAGCTGTCGGCTGCGGCCTCGCTGGCCAGAATCTCTTCCAGCAGGGCGCGCGCATCGGGACGCGAAAGCCTCTCGCGTCCTTCCACAATGCGATTCACATAGGTATGCAGAGCCATTTCTGCAAGGGTATCAGGCCCGCGCCGGATTCGGTCGTCGTAATGGCAAACTCGCGGCACTGCAAAGCCAAAATCTGCGAGAATCTGCGGATTTATCAGACCAGTTCAGCGGATAACCAGACCAATTCTCGGGATTTCAGACCAATTTGAAGAGGAAATGTGAAGATTTGCCGCATAAATTGCCCTGCGCCTTTGCAGAGGTCTACTATGGAACTGAGAGTATTTTTCCCCACAAGGACTGAGACAAACACACATGAAGATTCATGAGTATCAGGCAAAAGACATTCTGCGCAGGTACGGCGTGCCCGTGCCCGACGGTGAGATGGCCACAACGCTGGAAGAGGCGGACACAGCGGCAAAGTCGCTCTTCAGCAAAGGTAATGCGGCTGTTGTAGTTAAGGCCCAGATCCACGCGGGCGGGCGTGGCAAGGGCGGCGGCGTCAAGGTCGTCAAGACGCTGGAAGACGCAGCGGCGCAGGCCAAGGCGATCCTTGGCATGCAGCTCGTCACGCACCAGACTGGCCCTCAGGGACAGAAGGTACAGCGGCTGTTGATCGAGGCTGGTTCGGCCATTGAGCGCGAACTGTACCTCGGCATCGTCCTCGACCGCGCATCGGCCAAGATCGTTTTCATGGCCTCGCAGTCGGGCGGCATGGAGATCGAGCAGGTTGCGCACGACACTCCCGAGCTGATCTACAAGGAGTACATCGAACCGGCCATCGGCTTCCAGCCCTTCCAGGCGCGCAAGCTGGCCTTCAAGCTCGGCCTCGATAAGAAGCAGATCAACGCAGCGGTTGCCTTCATGACCGGGCTTTACAAGGCATTCGTCGAATCCGACGCGTCCCTGATGGAGATCAACCCCTTCATTACGACCAAGGACGGCGCTCTGATGGCGCTCGACTGCAAGATCAACTTCGACGACAATGCAATGTTCCGCCACAAGGATCTGAAGGAACTGCGCGATCTGGCCGAAGAGGATCCGCTGGAGGTTGAGGCGTCCAAGTTCGCCCTCAACTACATCAAACTGGATGGTTCGATCGCTTGCATGGTGAACGGCGCAGGCCTCGCCATGGCGACCATGGACATCATCAACTACGCAGGCGGTTCGGCAGCGAACTTCCTCGACGTGGGTGGCGGAGCCAATCAGGAGCAGATCGAGAACGCATTCGGAATCCTGCTCAGCGATCCCAACGTCAAGGCGATCTTCATCAACATCTTCGGCGGCATCCTGCGCGTCGATGTGTTGGCGACCGCGGTGGTTGCGGCGGCCAAGAAGCTCAACGTGCAGTTGCCGATCATCCTTCGCCTCGAAGGAACCAACGTCGAAGAGGGTCGCAAGATTCTCGCCGAGTCCGGCCTGAAGTTCCAGGTGGGAGCAACCATGAAGGAAGCTGCGGATCTGGCTGTTGCCGCCGCAAAGGGGGGCAAATAATGTCAGTTCTCGTTGATAAAAATACGCGATTGATCGTGCAGGGAATTACTGGACGTGAAGGAACCTTCCACGCCAAGGGTTGCCAGGAGTACGGCACCAACGTCGTCGGCGGAGTAACTCCGGGCAAGGGCGGCACCATCCACGAGGGCTGGCCGGTCTTCAATACGGTCGAGGAGGCAGTCAAGGAGACGGGCGCGAATGCAACCGTAATCTTTGTTCCGCCACCGTTCGCTGCGGACGGCATTCTGGAGGCGACCGAGGCTGGTCTGCCGCTGGTGGTCTGCATCACCGAAGGCATCCCGACGCTGGACATGGTCAAGGTCTGGGAGATCGTGCGCCGCTCGAACACGCGCCTGATCGGCCCCAACTGCCCCGGTGTCATCTCTCCCGGCAAGGCCAAGGTCGGCATCATGCCGGGCCGCATTCATAAGGAAGGCTCGGTCGGCATCGTCTCCAAGTCCGGCACGTTGACCTACGAGGCGGTGTACCAGTTGACGGTACGCGGCATCGGCCAGTCGACCGCCATCGGCATCGGCGGCGACCCGATCATCGGCACCACGCACATCGACGCGCTCAAACTGCTCAACGAGGATCCCGACACCGAGGCGATCATCATGATCGGCGAGATCGGCGGAACCGCTGAGGAGAAGGCTGCGGAGTACATCAAGGCCAACGTGAAGAAGCCGGTCGTTGGCTTCATCGCCGGCCAGACGGCACCTCCGGGACGCCGCATGGGCCACGCCGGTGCCATCATCTCCGGCGGAGAAGGCACAGCCGCCAGCAAGATGGCAGCGATGGAGGCGGCAGGCATCCACGTCGTCAAGTCGCCCGCCGAGATGGGCGAAGCCATGGCAAGACTGCTCGGCAAAGCCTAGTCCGCTTGCTCCATAGAATAAAGCGCACCAAAAACCAAGGCGTTCCCGTCCACCCGGACAGGAACGCCTTTCCCTTTTGAATGCACTTTCGAATTTACTAGAAATGGTTACAGTCCATTGGTTTGTCATTCCGCAGCGAAGCGGAGGAATCTGCTTCATTCAGTGTCAGGCACCCATTCATCTCGTCTTTGGTTTAGCGATGGGGGGATTCGCGTCTGGCGCGGACGGGTGAGGTTCCCGATGCTGTTTTCGTCAGATTGTTGATTGAGTGGTGGCCCGGGGCAGAGTCCAACTGCCGACCTTCGCGTTAGGAGTGCGCTGCTCTATGCAACTGAGCTACCGGGCCATTAGGTAAGAGAGTAAGGCACAACCGATCGGGGAAGACCCGCATGTGACCTACCTCATCAAGTATACCTGGGCTTTAGAGCAGCGCACATACAGGCGATGCTCTATGCTGCGACGAGAAAAGCAGATTCCTCCGCTGCGCTGCGGAATGACAAACAACAGGTTTTACGAAATGACAAACGATAGAGGCTGCGGAATGACCAATTAATTGGTTATAGCAATTCCTAAAACGCTCTATCGGGCTGGCAATCTGTGTAACTGGTAAACTGGAGGTGGAGAATTTATGCCTGAGATACAGCGTCGTTCATCGGTTTCGGTAAAGATTGGTTCGGTTGTGGTGGGTTCGGATGCGCCCATCGTGGTGCAGTCGATGACGAACACCGACACGGCGGATGTCGAGACCACCGTACAGCAGATTGCCTCGTTGTCGCGGGCCGGCTCCGAGCTGGTGCGCGTTACGGTCAACAACGACGCGGCCGCCAAGGCTGTTCCGTACATTGTGGATGCGATTCGCGCCAAGGGCTGGGAGACGCCCATCGTCGGCGACTTCCACTACAACGGCCACCAGTTGCTGAAGAAGTATCCCGCGACGGCTCAGGCGTTGGCGAAGTACCGCATCAATCCCGGCAATTGTTCGATCGGGCGCAAGGACGACGACAACTTCCGCACCATGGTCGAGGTCGCTGTCGAACACCAGAAGCCGGTGCGCATTGGAGTGAACTGGGGTTCGCTCGACCAGGCGCTGCTGACCAAGATGATGGACGAGAACTCGAAGTCCGCTAGGCCCGTGGCCGCGCGCGACGTGATGATGGAGGCGATGGTCGTCTCCGCGCTGGACAACGCCGCCGCCGCAGAGCGCTATGGACTGCGCCGCGACCAGATCATCCTGAGCGCGAAGGTCTCCGGTGTACGCGACCTGATCGACGTCTACACCGAACTGGCCAGCCGCTGCGACTATGCGCTGCATCTCGGCCTGACCGAGGCGGGAATGGGCATGAAGGGCATCGTCGCCTCGACCGCCGGACTTTCTCCACTGCTGCTGGCAGGCATCGGCGACACGATTCGCGTCTCGCTGACCCCGACTCCCGGCGGCGACCGCAGCGAGGAGGTTCGCTGCGCGCAGCAGGTGTTGCAGTCGCTCGGAATTCGCAGCTTCATGCCGCAGGTGACGAGCTGTCCCGGCTGCGGTCGCACCACGTCGACCTACTTTCAGGAGCTGGCCGAGAGGATTCAGGCCTACCTCGTCGAGCAGATGCCGGAGTGGAAGAAGCAGTACGCGGGCATCGAAGAGCTGAAGCTGGCCGTGATGGGCTGCGTCGTCAACGGCCCCGGCGAGTCCAAACACGCCAACATCGGCATCTCGCTGCCCGGCACCTTCGAGGAGCCAAAGGCCCCGGTCTACGTCGATGGACAACTCTTCACCACGCTCAAGGGCGACCGCATCGTCGAAGAGTTTCAGGCCATTCTGGACGACTACGTCGAGAAGCGCTACGGACGGGTCACAGTCACCGCAGATCGATAGAGCCGTTCCTGAATTGCTATAGACCGCTTTATTTGTCATTCCGCAGCGAAGCGGAGGAATCTGCTTTTTGTTCGTTCGACAACGGCATGCACCTATACGGGAACTACTCCAAAACAAGGCGCACACCTAAAACAACAGTTGATGTCCCTGATTCGAGCTTTGTTCATCACCCATCGCGATGAATGGGCACCCAGCAAACGATGAGTTGGAGCATCCGGCTACGGCATCTTCGACTTCAGTTGGATCATCTCGCCGTCCACCGCGAATCGGCCAAACCCGTGGTGATGGATGGTCTTCGGATTCTTCTGCGCCGGGTCGATCCACGCCTTGACCACCTCAAGAATAAAGAGGTTGTACTTGTTGACCAGACGAGTATCAACCACCTTGCATTCCAGATTGGCAAAACACTCGGCCACCAGTGGCGCGGCCACGCACTCGGCGGGCTTTGGCGTCAGATTGAACTTCGCAAACTTGTCCGTATCCCGGCCCGAGCAGTTGCCAATCTCCACAACCTTGGGGGCAAGTTCCAGCGACGGAATGGCGATGACGCACTGCTTGGTGGAACGCAACGCGGCAAAGCTGTAATCGGCGTTGCTGACGACGCAGGCGACCAACGGCGGAGTGAACTCGACCATCGTCTGCCAGGACATCGCCATGACGTTGGCGCGCCCCCTGCGAGCGGTCGTCAACAAGACCACCGGCCCCGGTTCCAGCAATTGATAGACCTTCGATAAAGCCAGATCTCTCATACGGTCACTGCTCCTGAATCCTTAGAGAGTTTTTAGTAATGGTGTAGAGCGTCGTGGCGCGAAGCAAAAGCAGATTCCTTCGCTTCGCTACGGAATGACAAAAATTAGCGCTCTACAGCAATAGCGAAAATGCTCTATATGCTCAGACTTTGCGTTCATACGGGACATAGACCGGCTCCCATATATTCGCCTGAATCTGCTGCTTCAGCTCCTCTTCGTCGGCCACCTGAGCCTGTCCATCGCGCAAGGCCTGCCGTCCCACGGCCAAGGCAATTGAGCGGCTGAGCTTGCGCGCGGTTGCGATCGACGGCAGCAGGCTGGCCGTCTTGTCCTTCGCCGTGGGCACAAGCCGCGCCAGTTCCTTGGCCGCAGCCAGAATCATGGCGTCGGTGACGCGCCGCGCTTTGGCCGAAATAATCCCCAACGCCAGCCCGGGAAAGATGTAGGAGTTATTGGTCTGGACGATGGGAATCGTCTTGCCGGCAAACTCCACCGGCCCAAACGGGCTTCCCGTTCCGATCAGAGCGCGTCCCTCGGTCCAGTTCATCAGGTCCTGCGGATTGGCTTCGCAGCAGGAGATGGGGTTGGAGAGCGGGAGCAGGATCGGTCGCTCGGTGTGCTGCGCCATCTCGCGGATCGCCTCTTCGTTGAAGGCTCCCGCCTGGCCGGAGACGCCGATCAGCACGGTCGGCTTGGCGTGACGCGCCACATCCAGAAGATCAATCTCTCCGTTCGTGCGCGACCAATCCTTGACCTCCTGCTTGCTGCGGGCGTAGGGAAGCTGTTCGGAGCGCACGCCCTTGCCCCCCTCGACGATTAGTCCGTAGCGGCCAATCGCGTAGATGCAGCTCCGCGCCTCCGCCTCGGAGGCTCCCTTGTCCTGCATCAACTGCAAGATCAGGTTGGTGATGCCGATCCCCGCCGTGCCGAAGCCCATCACCACGATGCGCTGCTTCTCCAGCGGCACTCCGGTCACGTTGATCGCAGAGAGCAGAGTCGCCGCAGCAATCGCCGCCGTACCCTGAATGTCGTCGTTGAAGGTGCAGAGCTGATCGCGATAACGATCCAGCAGGCGCGTCGCGTTGGTTCGCGCAAAATCCTCCCACTGCAAGAGAACGTGGGGCCAGCGCTTCTTAACCGCGCTGACAAAGGTCTCGACGAAGGTGTCGTACTTTTCGCCGCGAATCCGGTGATGCTGCCAGCCAACGTACAGAGGACAATCCAGACGATCCTGATTGTCGGTTCCTACGTCCAGCAGGATCGGAAGGCAATGCTCGGGATGAATTCCGCCGAGAGCGGTGTAGAGAGCCATCTTGCCGATGGGAATTCCCATTCCTCCCGCGCCTTGGTCGCCCAGCCCGAGAATCCGCTCCCCGTCGCTGACGACGATGCACTTCACGTCGTCGTAGCACGGATGATTCAGAATCTGCTCAATGCGATCCATGTTGGGATAGCTGAGAAACAGGCCGCGCGGCGTCTTCCATATCTCGCTGAAGCGCTGGCACCCCTCGCCCACGGTCGGGGTGTAGACCAGAGGCATCATCTCCTCGATATGGTGTACCAGAAGCGCATAGAACAGCGTCTCGTTCATGTCCTGCAGGTCGCGCAGAGAGCTGTATTGATGGAAGAGATCCGGCTGATCGCGCAGAAACTGAAGCCGTCGCTTGACCTGTCCCTCAAGACTGCCCACGGTAGGCGGCAACAATCCATGCAGGTCGAACGCATCGCGTTCCGAGTTGGAGAAGGCCGTCCCCTTGTTGAGGCGGGGAGAGTTAATTAGATCGAATCCAGAAAGAGAAACCTGACAGATCTTGCCGCTTGCGTCTTGCGGTAGCTCATCACCCATTCGTATGCTCTCCTGTCCGACTTCATCTCATCGGTTTATAGCCCAATTTTACGCGTAAATGCTTGCTCGCACAGTAATGCGAGTCTGCAAGGATGGGAGGAGTCCGTATTCTGAATGTTTTGTGATGGTCGAGGCGGAGAGATTCGAGCCTCCGCCCCTTGAATCTATCGCAACCTTAATCTCTTCTCGAATTTTTTTGCAGACCATAAATCCGTTGTCATTCCGTAGCGCAAGCGGAGGAATCTGCTTATGGCTCGCTCTACGACGGTCTACACTATTACCGAAAATTCACTACGTTCTCATTCGATGCAAGATGGATCTGCACCAGTCCATCGGCGGGCTTCGCTTTGGAATGAGCCATCATGCCAGCGGTCACCACTCCTGTCCGCGTATAGGATTTCTCGCAGTCCTGACTCGAGGGACCGCGCATGTTCCCTTCCATGTAGGCCAGCCCAGGACAGCGCGAACAGGTTCCACTGCTATGCGAACAGGTGGAACAAACCGGCAGATCGTTCACCGTAATCGAACGCACCTCGTTCATCTGCGGCGAGTGCTTCCAGATGTCGAGGAATTTGGTCGAACGCAGGTTCCCTGTGGGCAGAGGAAATTGTACGCAGGGATACACCTCGCCATACGGCGAAACATAGCAGAAGGTGTGCCCAGCGCTGCATGGCAACGTCTCCATGGCGTCCGCTTCGGCAAGCGGCCCTTTGGGCAGGTCGCAAAACTCTTCCGGACTGGTGCCCAGAAGCGATGAATCGCGAAACACCTGCTGTAGTTCGGCTTGGCCAATGCCCAGATTTAGAATCGAGCGATCCCCGTCCATCATTGGAGTGATGGTTGGATCGACCGTGTACTGCGCGCCCAATTCAGCGGCCAGTTTCTGTACTCCGGTATAGTCCTGAAAATTGTTGCGCATCAAGACATTTGCGAAGATCACCTTGACCCCGCGCTCCACCAGAAGTCTTGCCCCCGCCAGCGATCTCCTGAGCGAACCCGGTAGTTTGCTGATCGCGTCATGCACCTCTGGACGATGCGAGTACACGCTGATCTGAACCGACTCCGGAGCCAGAGCCTTGATGCGGTCAGCCTCTGCTTCGTGGATCATCACCGCATTCGTCTTCAGCTTGAGGCAGAACATCAGGCTGCGCGCGTGCTGGGCAATCTCGAAGAAATCGCGCCGCATCAGGATCTCTCCGCCGCTGATGGTCAGGAAAAACACGCCGGCCTCGGCCATCTGGTCGAGCAGACCCTTGATCTCGGCAGTACTCATCTCGCCGTGATCGTCGTGATCCAGATAGCAATGCACGCAGCGTTCGTTGCAGCGATAGGTCAGGTCGAGTTGAACGCCGAGCGGGATGCCCAGCCGCTGAGCCGTGTTGCTCATCTCACGAATAAGCTGAGTCATGGCGCCTCTCTCTGTCTACGAGGATCTGATTGGAATCCGTGGCCCGTATCACGATGCAGATAAATTATTGCGCGTCCACAATGGGGACGTTGGAGACCTTCAGAATGCCGTGCTGCTCCAACCCCGCGACCAGTTCCTCGGCATCGCGCAAGGCAACAGCCGGATCCACATCGAACTCCGCGCAAAGCTTTCCAGTCACAATCTCTGCCAGCGGGGTAACCCCATCGGCGGCCTGCCAGATCGCGGTTGCGGTCTGGTTCAAGCTGAACAGCGTGGAGTCGCGGCCAGACATAATCATCATCTCTCCGCCCAGCTTGCGCGCAGCAACTTCTTTGTTTCTAGCGATATAAACAGCACTCATCCAATTAACTCCCAAATGCGAGAATCTGGAACGAAGGTCAGACGACGAACCGGAACCGTTTGCACCAGATTGCAGACGGAGTCGAAGACGTGACCCACCAATTCAGTATCGTGAGCAAAGAAAAGTACGCTCTCCATTACTGCGCGAACGGCGTCGGCCTCGCTTACCGGATCGATACGGTTCTCCGGCCCCTGACGAAGCAGATAAACAGCCGCCAGCGGCGCGCACACGTTGTCTCCATGCTGTGCGAGTTCCCCTGAAAACGGGGTTCCGAAGGCGATATATCCATCTCCTTCGCGACGAATATAGGAGATCTCGTCGGTGAGCAAAGTGGCGTCCGCAGGCGCAAGCCGCGAGATCGTCGTCTTCCCGGCTCCAGAGACTCCGGCAAAGAGAAACGCTCGCCCATTGCGCACCACGCTTGCCGAATGCACCAGCAAGCCGCCCTGTTTGGCCAGGATCAGCGAATGCACAATGCGGAACGCCGCGTCGATCGCATAGGGAGCGGCGGTCTGCCGAATGCGCCCATGACGCAGATTCGAATCCAGTTCGGCGTGGAAGTCTCCGCGCTCCAGAACCCACTGGCCTTGTTCAAAACGAACGCTTAGATCTTCGTCAGGATCGAGTGCGCCAGAGAGGCTGGCGGAAGAAACAATCTCCAGCTCAAATTCGAAGACAGGCTTTGCCGTCGGATTCACATAAGCGCCGTAGCGCTTTTCCAGGATCTCGACAAACTCCGGGCTGGTGGTGTGAACCAGAATCGGCATGGAGCCAATTTCGACGACTACATCTTGCGCATTTACAGCGATCATCGATCTCCCCACAGCAGAGTGTTTCTTCTTGTCAGTCTGCCAAGCCGAAGCAGGAGTCGAACGCAGAACTCCGAGCGTTGCAGAATTCGGGATACAGCGCTATTTCTCCATGTAGGAGCGAGGGCGACCGGGCGACCGTCTCGGACGATGGAGACCACCACACCCAGAACCTCGTCGCGCCGGAAAGGAGTGTCGTCGTGCGGAAGCGAATCGCCCCGCGTGACGAAAGTATCGCCCCGCTGCCCAACCAATCTGTGGGCTACAAACGCCTGATTGCGGTAGCACAAGACCTGTTCGCCGGGAAGAAGCTGCTCAGCGCTTTGCTTGCGAACGGTGAGAATATCTCCGGGCCACACCGAGGGAAGCATGCTGGTTCCCGTGACCTTCAAACGTACTTCTCCGAATTGGCGGAGAGCTTCGGCAGCCAGATCACGCTTGGCTGCCTCGTGAACCTCTCCGACCAGATCCATCGGACTACATCCTTCCATCCATTCACCGCCTACGTTGCAAGTCCGCCCGTCCAGATCAGGAATGAATTGTCATTCCGTAGCGAAGTGAAGGAATCTGCTTATCCTCGCTCCACAACGGTCTGCACCATTGCCGAAACGCTCTAGATGGGCTACGACCAGCCGAACTACGACAACTTGCGGTTCGAATGGCAACCAGACTGCGTGGAGGTTACTTTGCCACAGCTCAGAGCACTGGTTTCAAAGACGCTCTCGAAGCGAAAAGCTGGTTTCTGATAGGGTGCCTTACTGGCTGGCTCCTGTACGGTGTTGGATTGTTCAGTCTTGTTCATACTCATAATCCCATTCTTAGTCAGAGGCTGAGGGCCCCATTTCCATTGCCTAGAACTGCGACGTCTGGACGGCGTTGAAGGCAGCTCCAGTATTCGCGGTTCCGCACAGGTTCGTGGCAGTTCCGTTGAGCTTCATAAAGTACATCTGGGAAGCTCCGACCTCCGACCCAGACGGAACCGAGTTGTCGATAACGATCCCACCGGTTCCGAAACAATTGGAACCATTGACCACCGACAGATACTGGGCATAGACAGGGGCACCCGTACTGACGTTATAGGACAAAACGCAGGTATCTCCAGTCCCTTGCAAACAACTGCCACCAAGACCTGTTTTGAAATCAAGGACCGAAAAGAAGATGTAGTCTTTACCAGTTGTAGTCGCTGTTCCGCTCGCGACACACGCACTCCCGCCGTTGTTACAGAACTCGGTTACCGGCGAAGGATATACAGGGTTAGTTTGGTTGATTACCGTAGTGACGGCGGTGCCCATCGCCGATGCGGCGCCAATTGGAATTCGGTAAAGAGTGCCGCCGCCAGTAGCCCCGGCATTGGCAACCACATAGAGGTTTCCAGCCACCCCTCCGGTGGAGGAGTAATAAATATTGTCAAAGTCGCCATCAAACAACATGATTGTGCCCGTACCGAGAGCCTTTAATGTTCCCGAACCACTGGTAAATGACGTGGCGAATTGATAGACGGCATTGTTACTCCCAGAATTTTTACCAACGAAAACGTAGACTTTTCCGGCGGCGGAGTCTACCAACGGAGCGTCATAGATCCCGTCGGGGTTGGCATAGGCAAGACCACTCGACGTACCGCGAATAGCGCCGGTACTGGTTACAGAGTAGAGATAGCCAGCAGTACTGCCTACGAAGATGTATCCTGTGGTCGGATCGTAAACGGGAGAGGCCAGTAACTTCGCGTTAGTCCCAAGATTGAGCGGGTTCCCCTCGGCAGGGGTTCCGTTAAAGACTCCTGTGAACGAGTGCAGGGTGCCACCGTCATCGCCGACCCACATCTTGTCATCCGCGTAGTCATAGTACGGCGCGGACCAGGTGTCGTTCTGCGCAACGGCTGAATACATCAGCGGGATCTGGGTCATGCAGGGAGCCGTGCAATTGCGATAGAGCGCGAGAGTGGTGTTGTTCGTGGTGGTGTTCAGGGATACCACGGAAGAGCTGGCTTTCCACTTGAGAAGCACCAGACTAGCAGCGCTGCCGGTGGTCTGAATAAACGCCACCTGCGACCCATCCAGAGACAGCACGGGGGAGGTCTTCACCAACGCGCTGTTGGCGGTCGTGGAGTTGTAAGCAAAGGCGGTGTTATAGGCCCAGTAGGTGCTGGGGACAGCTCCGCCACTCGTTCCGGCACCGCAACCTGTGCCGGAGGGGCCGGATGTTCCATAGAGTTCGTTGTAGGCCAGGATCGTCGGCGTGGTCGTCCCCGACCCTGCCGTTCCCGTCGGGTAAACGACGTAATCCGAGGTGCAACTGGCAGCCGTGGTGGAGAAATTATTGTAGGAAAACTTTGCCGGATAGGCGTTGGGATTCACCTGACCCGTCGTAGTCAGCAGTTTGCTCCAGTCCTTGTGGATGGCTGTCGGTGTCGAGGGGTCCTTTACATTTAGCAGTGGCAGAATCGGGCGTTTGGACGGATCCCTTCTCATCTGCTGTAGAGCATAACGAGTGCTGTGCAGCACGGCCTGCGACTGGGCATCCTTTTCCTTTGCTTCCTCTCCCTTCAGGCCAAGCTCAGCCGCCGTTGCGGGAGCGGAAAAGACCATGCGGTGATGCGTCCAGTCTGTGGGGGTCCCCGTCGTTATGACTGGCTCCGACTGTCCCAAGGCCGAGACCGTCATAGCAGTCAGCAGCAATGCGGCCAAAGAACAATAAACTCTACGGGAGGACTTCGATCCGTTTTTGTGTTGCGAAACGGCCAGTCCAACGCTTTGCAGCGAATCGGACACCACTTCAAATTGACTGGAGGCGTTTGCGCAGAGTATAGATTCCATCAGACTGAATTTCTCCCTTTTGGCCCAGACTACAAAGAACACACAACGAGCAACTAAATTGCATTTCGTCGCCTAATCGACTAAAAATATTTTAGGTATTTCCTAGAGGCGAAGGTCGGAGACAGATTCATCCTCTGCTCGCCTCGATTTTGGCTCTGCTTATGAGGCAGACTAGCATAGCTATGAAGCACAACCGTACTCGTTAGCAACACTTTAACGCATATCGGTATAGCTAGTACGACTTAAAGAAAAACTACCATCTCCCGTACCTGCTTACAACACTTTTCTTCGATATTTCCTATAAAGCCGTCTAGAAACTCGATGGATAGTTTGACTTGGCTTTTAGAGCCTGTTTACGATCTTCTGAGCAGTAGTCTGAGAACGGCCAAGTGGATCATTTGTAGGCTGGTATTGAGTTTTCGCTCGCAGTTCTTCCAGAGTCTGCGGTACTTTTCCAGCCACGCGAAT